>Ga0164242_10000781_pt1 | contig 38258 bp, 34 predicted proteins | sample OricomgcompostMG_FD_108783 | JGI IMG/M metagenome (GOLD analysis project Ga0164242, IMG submission 108783) | Miracle-Growth compost microbial communities from Emeryville, California, USA - Original compost - Miracle growth compost (MG) ... | reverse complement strand
TGCGCGCACGACCAGAGCGCGCACGCAGGGTCCAAAGTTACCAGCGGCGCGTCATTCCGCCCAAATCGGCGCCGGTCAGCCGTTGCGCTCGGCGGCGATGGTCATGATCGCGCGCTCCAGGGCGTAGACCGGGTCACGGCCGCCGCCCTTGACGTCGAAGTCTGCCGCGGCCACTGCTTGTATGGCGCGCCCCAGCCGCTCCCCGTCCCACCCTTTGGCGTCACGACGCGCTCTGTCGACCTGCCAGGGCGCCATACCCAGCTGTTTGGCCAGCTGCCCGGAACCGCCGCGGCCGGCGGTCGCGACCCGTGCGATCTGTCGCAGCTGGCTGGCCAGCACCGCGACGATCGGCACCGGGTCGAGCCCGGAGGCGAGGGCGTGACGCGCCAGCCGCAGCGCCTCGGGCAGGTTGCCGCCGATGGCGGCGTCGGCCACCCGGAAGCCGGTCGCCTCGACCTTGCCACCGTGATAGCGCTGCACCACGTCCGCGGTGATCATGCCCTCGGTGTCGTCGACGAGCTGCTTGCAGGCCGAGGCGAGCTCGCGCAGGTCCTTGCCGACCGCCTCGAGCAGCGCACGCACGGCGTCCGGCGCGATCTTGCGGCCGGCACTGCGGAACTCGTGGGTGACGAAGGCCGACTTGTCCCGGTCGCTCTTGATCGCTGGGGCGTCGATGACGCGTGCGCCGTTCTGCTTCAGCGCGTCCAGCGCCTTCTTACCGCGCACCCCGCCCTTGTGCTGCACGATCAGGGTGGCGCCGTCCAGCCCCGCGGCGACCACGTCGACGACGTCGGCGATCAACTCCTCGCGCGCCTCGTCCAGGTCGCGGACCAGCACGATCTTGCTGCCGCCGAAGAGGCTGGGGCCGGCGTGCAGTTGCAGCTCGCCGCTCTCGTAGGAGGCTGCCTCCAGTCGCACCAGCTCCGACTCCGGGTCGCTCTCCCGCAACAGGGCGATGGTGCTGCTCGCCGCGCGCTCGGCCAGGATCTGCTCCGGGCCGCTGATCAGCACCAGGGGCGGGACGTCCGTCATACCCCTCACCGTAAAGTGCCGCCATGACAAATCCCCACCCGAGGGAGCCGCAGTCCTACGTCTTCACCGCATCCTGCGACGACCGGCCGGGCATCATCGCGGCGATCAGTGCGGTGTTCGTCGGTCACGACGCGAACATCGACGAGTGCCAGCAGTTCGGTGACGCCGGCACCGGCCGGTTCTTCATCCGCGCCGGGATCCACGGGCCGGTCGACGAGGACACCTTGCGTGCTTCACTCACCCCGGTCGCCGAGCGATTCGGTATGACGTGGGGTCTCTTCCCCGCCGGCCAGCGGACCAAGGCGCTGGTGCTCGTCTCCAAGCTCGGGCACTGCCTCAACGACCTGCTCTACCGCCAGCAGGTCGGCGCGCTGCCGATCGACATCGTCGCGGTCGGCTCCAACCACCTGAAGTTCCAGAAGCTCGTGTCGAGCCAGGACGTGCCGTTCCACCACATCCCGGTGACCAGCGAGACCAAGGAAGCCGCCGAGGCGCGCCTGCTGGAGCTCGCCGAGCAGTATGACGCCGACCTGGTCATCCTCGCGCGCTACATGCAGGTGCTGTCGGCGGACCTGTGCCAGCGCCTCGCCGGCCGGGCGATCAACATCCACCACTCGTTCCTGCCCAGCTTCCGCGGTGCCCGCCCGTACCACCAGGCACACCAGCGCGGGGTGAAGCTCATCGGTGCCACCGCGCACTACGTGACCGCCGACCTCGATGAAGGTCCGATCATCGAGCAGGACGTCGCGCGGATCGACCACGGCTACTCCCCCGCCGACATGGTCGTCGCCGGCCGCGATGTCGAGGCGCAGGTGCTGGCCCGGGCGGTGACCTGGCACGCCGAGCACCGGGTCTTCCTCAACGGATCCAGCACCGTGGTGCTGCGGTAGTGCGGAATCTTGTGCGGCCCGGGCAGCCAGCATAGAGTCCGTCCGGAGCGGGTCATCGATGTCTAGGAATGAGGAATTCGGGCGACGATGGAGCGCAGGCGACCGACACTCTTCCTCATGGTGGGTCTTCCTGCCACAGGCAAGACGACTGCTGCCCGCCGACTCGAAACCGATCACTGCGCACTTCGCCTGACGAAGGACGAATGGATGAAGGCGCTTTACGGAGAGCAGAATCCGTCCTCAGCATCCGACGTGATTGAAGGAAGACTGATAGAGATCGGGCTGCGCGCTCTGGCACTGGGGACCAGCGTGGTCATCGACTTCGGCTTGTGGAGCCGAGATGAGCGCTCCGCGTTGCGACAGGCAGCAGCCGACCGAGGGGCATCGGTGGAGATGCACTACTTCGCGGTGTCACCCTCGGAGCAGCGGCGCCGACTTGACCAACGGCAGAACCACGAGCCGCACACCACCTGGCCGATCTCCGAGGAGGAACTCCTGGAATGGGCCGATCTCATGCAGGTGCCGACAGCACGAGAGGTCGACGGCGGGGAGCCGATCGATGATCCTCCCGATGGATTCGGTTCATGGGACGAATGGCGCAGCGATCGCTGGCCTCCCGCGATTCGCTGACCAACCCTGCTCCGGCCAGGCCGGTGACATGAACGGCCGCCCTGACCCAACTCCGCCATGCTCTGCCGCCGACACCACCAGACCGTCCACCGACACGGCTACTACGGCACTGGGCCGGATCTGACGCCTCAGCGCGACGGCGCGAGCAACTCGTCCCCGAGCGCGGTGCGCCAGTAGAGCACCTCACGACCGGATCGACGCTTAGCCACCAGTCCCCCGTCGAGCAGCACCCGCAGGTGGTTGCCGACGGCGCCGATCGGCAGTCCGCTGATCGCGGCCAAACCGGACGTGGTCTGTGGCACGTCGAGCGCCCCGAGCAACCGCGCCCGGTTGGCGCCGATGAGTCGGTCGACACCACCCGCACGACCTGCCCCCGTGTCGGCCAGCACACCGGTGACCGGGTAGTAGACCGCGTAGCGGTCGGATCCGTCCCAGCCGACCCAGCTGCCGTTGGCGTGCGACGGCACCAGGCTCAGCCGGGCCGAGCGCGCCAGCTGGCGCGTCGGCAGGTCGTGGTCGTTCACCCGCAAATGTCCGTCGGACCACTCGCGCCGCTTGCCGAGGTCCTGCAGCACCCCGGCGAAGCCGTGCTCCGCCAGTCGATGCGTGCGCGTGACGATGTCCGCCCTCAGGATGCGCTCCCGGCGCGGCCAGTCGGTCGCGATGGTGTGGGTCCAGGTCCACTCCAGCAGCCCCAGGACGTGTGTCATCACACCGTCCGACTCCAGGATCGGCGGCAGCACTGATGGTGTCGAGACCCGCAGCTGCGCGATCAACTCCTGCTCGTCGAGCGCACTGATCTGATGGAGTTCGTCCTCGATGGTCGGCGATGTCGACGGGGGCGGGATCCCCAGGAAGTCGGCGAACCAGCCCGGTCGCGAGTAGTGCTCGAACACCGCGCCCACCAGCGTCCCACAGTGATCACCGTGACCACCTATCGAAGCCTGTTCGCGCTCCGCGAGTTCCGAGTGCTGTTCGGCGCGCGACTCTTCACGATGACCGGCGTCGTCGTCGGCGGTCTGGCGCTCGGGACCGTCATGTATGACGCCACCGGCTCGGCGGTGCTCACCGCGCTGGCGATGTTCGACGGGCCGCTGATCCAGCTCGTCACGAGTCATTTCCTGCTGGCGTCCAGTGACCTGCTGCGCCCGCGCGCGGCGCTCCTGCTCGCCACCACCACCGCCGCAGTCACCGACGTCCTCCAGCTCATCCCCCACCTGGTCTGGAGTGCCCGATTCGCCCTGTTGGCAGCGGAATACGTCATTCTCGCGGCGACAGGCGGCACCGTGACGGCACTGCTGTCCGACATCGTGCCGACCGAGTCCTTCGTGCTCGCCCGAGCCACCATGAACATCACCACGGGCGGCATCCAGGTGCTCGGCAACGCCGTGGGGGCGGTCCTGCTGCTGTCCTTCGCCCCGGTCCACTTGTTCGCCGTGTCCGCGGCAGCTCTGCTGTTCTCGGCGGTGATCATCCGGGTCCGGCTCGCCGACCACCCACCCCGCGCGAAGGGCCCCGTGGTGGCACGGACCCGCGCGGTGAACCGGGTCCTGCTCGGGTCGTCGATCGTGCGGCCCGTGCTGCTGATGGGCTGGATCCCCAACGGCCTCATCGTGGGTTGCGAGGCGCTGTACATCCCGTACGCGCCGCGGCAGGCGGGCTATCTGTTCGCCGCCGGCGCGGTGGGCATGCTCACCGGCGACATCGTGGTGGGAAGGTTTCTGCCGGAAGCCGTTCGGCAGCGTCTCATCGTGCCGCTGCGGCTGCTGCTGGCAGTGCCTTTCCTGATCATGTTCACCAGCCCGCCCGTCGTCGTTGCCGCCGTCGCCGGCCTCGTCGGAGCCTTCGGCTACACCGCGTCGCTACCGCTGCAACAGCGGATCGTGCACCACGTCGATGGCCGGCAGAAGGGTCAGGCGTTCGGTCTGCTCAGCGCCGGCATGATGGCCGGCCAGGCACTCGGCGCGCTGATCGCGGGAGGGTTGGCACAGGCGCTCTCGCCCGGGACGGCGATGGGAACCATGGCCGTGCTGTCGATCGCGGCGACCTGCCTGCTCGCGCCGCCGCTGCGCAGGTCAACGCTGCGACCGGAGGCCCCGTCGCTGTCTGCGAACCAGCCTGTCTGATGGCTCAGTGGCTGCCCTTCTGCCCACGCGGCACCACCATGGGTATGCCGGTGCGCGGGTCGGCAACCAGGTCGGCGTCCAGTCCGAAGACCTCCAGCAACAACTCGGCCGTGAGGATCTGCGTCGGATCCCCTTGCGCCACAACGCATCCGTGCTGCATCACCACCAGGTGATCGCTGAACCGCACTGCAAGGTTGAGGTCGTGCAGCACCATGGCGATGGTCGCGCCACGCTCCCGGTTGAGCCGGCAGACCAGATCGAGCACGTCGACCTGGTGCGCGAGGTCGAGGTATGTCGTGGGCTCGTCGAGCAGCACCAGGTCCGTGTGCTGCGCCAGGGTCATCGCGATCCACACGCGTTGCCGCTGCCCGCCGGACAACGCGTCGACCGGGCGGTCGGCGAGGTCGAGAATGCCGGTCCACCGCATGGCATCGGTGACGAGGTCCTCGTCGCCGTGTGACCACTGCTGGAACCACCGCTGGTGCGGGTGGCGCCCCCTGCCCACCAGATCGCGCACGAGCAGCCCCTCGGGCGCGACCGGGCTCTGCGGCAACAGCGCGAGAGTGCGGGCGAGTTGTCTGGCCGACTGGGATCCGATCGCCGCGCCGTCCAGCACCACGGTCCCCGACGATGGAGTGAGCAGACGCGAAAGCGTCCGCAAGAGAGTCGATTTGCCGCACCCGTTGGGGCCGATGATCGTGGTGACCCGGCCGTCCGGGATCTGCAGTGAGACATCGTGGACGACGGGCTGGTCGCCATACCCTACGGTGACGTGCTCGGCGCGCAGTCGTCCCGCGGCGGACGGGCCCACCGTGCGTGCTTCGGCAGTTGTTTGCGTCATGAGGGGTCCCCGCGAAGTATCCGGAGGAGCGTAGCGGGGGAGGAACTTCGTGGGGTTCTCATGAGAGGTGGTCCTTCTGCGTGCGGATCAACAGGTAGATGAAGTAGGGCGCGCCGACCAGCGACGTGACGACGCCGACCGCGAGTCCGGTCAGCCACAGCCGGGTGATGACGTCGGCGACCAGCACGAGACCGGCGCCGGTGAGCGCCGAGGTGAGCAGCGGCGGGCGCGATGTGCCGGCCAGCCGCCGCGCGATCTGCGGACAGACGAAGGCGACGAAACCGATGGGCCCGACAGCCGATACGGCGACTGCCGCCAGCAGGACCGCGCACAACAGCGCCTTCGCCTGCGCTCTGCTCGGGCGGACCCCGAGCGCGTGCGCGGTGTCATCGCCCAGCTCGATGATGTTGAGCGATGATCCCTGCCACAGCGCGACCGGCGCGACCAGGACGATCACCGCGAGCAGCCAGAGCTCGTTGCTGCTGGTCACGCCGGTGAGGGAGCCCGACAGCCACACCTGCGCCGACGCCGCCGTCTGCAGCCGGGCCGCGACGAGCAGCCAGGACGTGACCGCGGTCAGCGCGGCGGCGATCCCGATGCCGACCAGCACCAGCCGTCGCCCGTCCAGCCCCCGGCGCCAGCCGGCGGCATACAACAGCACGGTGGCGATGAGCGCACCGGCGAAGGCGGCGAGCGGTATGGCGAGGTCGGCCGAAACCCCTGACGGCGCAGTGCTTCCCGCCGCGGCGAACAGGACGATGTAGCCGACCGCACCGGCTGCGGCACCGGCGTTGACCCCGATCACGTCGGGACTCGCGAGTGGGTTCCGGGCGATCGTCTGGATGAGCGCGCCGGACAGCCCGAGCGCCAGGCCGGCGAGCAGCGCGACGGATGCTTCGGGCAGTCGCACGTCGCGCACGATGAACGCGTTCACGCCGGAACTGTCGCCCAGCAGGGCGCGCACGACATCGGCGAACGGTATGCGCAGGTCGCCGTAGGCCAGGTCGACGACCAACAGCACCGCGACCAGGACGGTGGCCGACGCCGAGCACACGACGGCTCGTGGGTGCAGCCGCCACGAGGTGGGTCCGATCCGCAGCGCCGGGCGCAGTCGCTCGGTCGTGGGGATACTCACAGCTGGATCAGCCTTGCGCGGCGGACGAGGACGACGAAGGCGGGACCGCCGACGAGCGCCATCACGATGCCGACCTGCACCTCGGCGCCGCCGGCGATGACCCGGCCGAGGATGTCGGCCAGGGTCAGCACGATTGCGCCGATGAGCCCGGAGTAGGGCACCACCCACCGGTAGTCGGGCCCGCAGACGAAGCGGGCGACGTGCGGGGAGACCAGGCCGAGGAAACCGATGGGGCCGCAGGCAGCGACCGCCCCGCCGGTCAGCAGCATGACCGCACACACGCCGAGGAACTTGTGCAGCCCGGGACGCACGCCGAGGGCACGCGCGGCGTCGTCACCCAGTTGCAGCAGGTTGATCGCGGGCGTGCAGATGACCGTGAGCACGACACCGAGCGCGATGAAGGGCAACACCTGCCAGAAGGCGTCCAGTCCCCTGCCGGCGGCCGAGCCGACCACCCAGAAGCGGTACTGGTCCAGGGTCGAGACGTTGGAGGTGATGATCGAGGTGATGATCGCCGAGGCCAGCGCGCTCACCGCCGCTCCGGCCAGCACCAGGGTCAGCGGCGACGGCCCGCCGCGCGCCGCACTGATGCTGAAGACCAGCCAGGCGGTGAGTCCGGCCCCGAGCAGGGCGAACCAGCCGTAGGCGACCGGCGAGCTGATGTGCAGCCAGAAGATCGCGAGCACGACGGCCAGCGAGGCGCCTTCCGAGACGCCCAGCAGGCCGGGGTCGGCCAGCGGGTTGCGCGACTGCCCCTGCATCAGCGCGCCGGAGACCCCCAGTGCGAGACCGACCACGAGCAGCAGCAGCGTCCGTGGCAGACGCAGATTGTGGACGATCGCCGAAGCCTGCGATCCGTCCGCCGAGAACAGCACCTGGATCGTCCTGGTCGGTGTGATCCCCACATTCCCGACCATCAGGCTGAGCATCGCGCAGACCAGCACCGCCAGCAGCAGGACGACGACGATCCGCCACGAGCCGCGGCGCGGGGATCCTGAGCGGCTCGAATTCGCCCGTACCGGAATCGGATTGGCTGGATCGGTCTTCTCCAGGGTCGTCACGCGGTCTCCGTCGCAGAGGTTCGGTTCTTCCGGGGGTCGCCCGTCGGCGCTTTCGAAGCAAGGTTAGCCTTACCAAAGTTCGGACGCGAGTCCGGCCCGCCATACGCGAACCATCAGGAGCATCATGAATCCCTCCCGACGCACTGCCCTCACCAGTTGCGGAGTCCTCGGCGTCGCAGCCCTGCTCGCCGCCTGCAACGCCGACGCCGACGAACCGGCGGCAGACCGGGGCGCGACCTCGTCAGCCGGCACCGGCGACTCGGCGTTCCCCGTGACGGTCACGCACAAGTACGGCTCCACGACGGTCGGGTCGGCACCGAAACGCGTCGTCTGTGTGGGCCTGTGCGAGCAGGACAGTCTGCTCGCACTCGGCGTCGTCCCCGTCGCGGTCACGGCATGGCTGGAAGCTGCCAAGGGTGAGATCTACCCGTGGGCGAGGCCGGCACTCGGCTCCGCTCCGCTCCCGAAGGTCCTGCCGTCCGCCAAGCTCGACATCGAGCAGATCGCCGCGCTCGAGCCGGACCTGATCGTCGCGATCTACTCCGGGATCACCCGATCCGACTACTCCCGGCTCAGCCAACTGGCGCCCACGGTGGCGCCGGCCAAGGGCTACCCGGACTACGGCACCCCGTGGAGCACGCTGACGCAGATGGTGGCGGACGCCATCGGCAAACATCGCGAGGGCGTCGCGCTGGTCAAGCGCGTCGAAGGGAAACTGGCCGCCGCGCAGAAGGCCCATCCGCAGTTCGTCGGGAAGACCGCCATCGTCGCCACGACCTATGAGGGGGCCTATCTCTACGGGCCGGACGATCCGCGCTCCCAGGTCCAGCATGCGCTCGGCTTCGCCTTCCCCGCCAAGTTCGAGAACGTGGGCGGGAAGTCGTTCGGCGGCTCGATCAGCGCCGAGCGCGCCAAGGAGATCGACTTCGACGTGGTCGTCTGGCTCGCGAGCGAGTCCGACGTCAGGACCAAGCTCGGCGGACTCTACGAGCAGACCAGGGCGTTCAAGCAGGGCCGGACGATCTACATCCCGAGCTCGATCGCCGACAGCAAGCAGAACAGCACCTACGCGTCGGCCTTCTCGATGGTCACGCCGTTGTCGATCCCGTGGATGCTGACGCGCTATGTGCCGCAGCTGGTGGCCGCCGTGGACGGCAACCCCGCCACGAAGGTGACGGTGATCGCCGAATGAGCACCTGGCCACGCCGCTCCCTTCTCGTCGCTGCTTCAGGTATGACGTCCGCGGCGCTGTTGTCCGCCTGCGGCTCCGGCTCCTCCGCCTCGTCCGCACCGAGCTCGTCCGCACCGAGCTCGTCCGGGACCGCATCGGCGACGGGCGCCTTCCCGGTCACCGTGGCACACAAGTACGGCTCCACGACGGTGCGTTCGGCACCCAAGCGCGTTGTCTGCGTGGGTGTTTCGGAGCAGGACACGCTCCTGGCACTGGGTGTCGTGCCGGTCGCCGTCACCGCCTACGTCCAGGGCGCACCCGGCGAGATCTATCCGTGGGCCGTCGACAAGCTCGGCTCGGCACCGCTGCCGAAGGTCCTGGACGGACAGAAGTTCTCCATCGAGACGATCGCCGCGCTGAAGCCCGATCTCATCCTGGCGACCTACTCGGCCCTCACCCGCACGCAATACACCCAGCTGAGCGAGCTCGCGCCGACCATCGCGCAACAGAAGGGCACTCCGGACTTCGGCACCCCGTGGGACGTCACCGCACAGATGACTGCCGACGCGATCGGCAAGCACGAGCAGGGCAAGCAGCTGGTGGCACGGGTCAGGGCCGACCTGGCGAACGCGAAGAGACGACATCCGCAGTTCGCCGGCAAGACCGCCGTCGTCGCGACGATCTACGACGGCGTCTACCTCTACGCGCCGGCGGACGCCCGGTCGGTCATCCTGCACCAGCTCGGCTTCTCCTACCCCGCGAGGTTCCAGAAGATCGGCGGCAGCACGTCGTTCGGCGGGTCGATCAGCACCGAACGCACGCCCGAGGTCGACTTCGACGTGGTCGTCTGGCTGAATTCGCGGTCTGAGGTCGCCGCCAAGACGGGCGGGTTGTGGGGCAAGACGCAAGCGGCACGCCAGGGACGAGGCATCTTCATCCCCTCGGCGATCCAGGACGGCTCGTCCGCGAAACCCAGTCTGTACGCGACGGCGTTCAGCCTCGTGACACCGCTGTCCATCCCGTGGCTGCTCAAGCGCTACGTGCCGCAACTGGCCGCGGCCGTCGACGGGAGGACCAGCACCAAGGTCCCGACCGTCACCACCTGAGCGGTCAGCCGATCCCCAACTGCACCAGGCGGTTGCGGACATCGTCCAACGGCTTGTCCAGGTGCTCGGCGAGCTCTTCGGGGTCCAGGCCGAGGTCGGCGCCGTCGCGCAGCTCCTCGTCGTCCTCCGGGCTCCAGCCGGGTGCGGGGGGCGCGGTGGCCGACGTGGCCGACGGCTCGGGGGCCCGCTGCACCGGGGCCGGTTCCGGCGTGAGCTCGGCGGGTTCGTCATGGATCTCACCGGCGTCCACCTCCGCAACTTCGGTCGCGGCCTCCGCCGCCTCCTCGGGCGGGGTCGGGGCCGCGACCGATGCCGTTTCGTCCAGCCGCCGGAGCGCCTTGAGGACCAGGGCCCGGTCGGTGGTCGGCCAGAAGGGTGGCAGCGACTTCTGCAGGAACCCCGCGTAGCGCGCGGTGATCATCCGGGTGTCGAGGAAGGCGACGACTCCACGGTCGTCGTTGCTGCGCACCAGACGGCCGGCGCCCTGTGCCAGCCGCAGTGCCGCATGGGTCGCCGACACCGACATGAAGCCGTTGCCGCCGCGGCGGGCGATCTCCTGCGAGCGAGCGGAGGCAAGGGGGTCGTCCGGCCGCGGGAACGGGATGCGGTCGATGATCACCAGCTGGCAGGACGGGCCGGGGACGTCGACGCCCTGCCAGAGTGTCAGTGTGCCGAACAGGCAGGTGCGCGGGTCGGCGGCGAACTGCCCCACCAGCGTGCGGATCTGGTCGTCCCCCTGGCACAGCACGGGTATGTCGTCGCCGAACCGGGTCCGCATCTCCTCCGCCGCCGCACGTGCCGCACGTGTGGAGGAGAAGAGCCCGAGCGTGCGACCGCCGGCGGCGCGCACGAGTGTCTCGATCTCGTCCATCGCCGCCGGGGACATGCCGTCGCGGCCGGGCGGCGGCAACTGGGAGGCGACATACGCAATGGCCTGGCGGGGATAGTCGAAGGGCGACCCGACGTCCAGCCCGGTCCACTGCGGACCGCCCTCACCGCGCAGCCCGAGCGTGCCGGCGACCGAGTCGAAGGAACCGCCGAGCTCCAGCGTGGCCGATGTCATGATCACCGTTCGGTCGCCGAAAACCTTGTCGCGCAACAACATTGCGACACTCATCGGCGCGACGCGCAGCACCGCGCCGCGTCGCGGATCCTGCGAGACCCACACCACGTCGAGTTCGCGGCCCTCCAGGATGCGGTCACAGTTGTCGAAGATCTCGTCGACCGCGGCACGGGCGACCTGGCGGCCCGCGTCGTTGTCGTTCGGCGAGGCGGGTTTGAGCTCGCTCTGCACCGAGCGCGCCGCATCGCGCACGCGGGTGAGCGCCAGCCCCAGATTGTCGGGGATCCCCAGCAGTCGCCCCTCCTGCATGCCCCCGAGCAGCTCCTGCAGCAGTTCTCCCGCCTCGCGCATGCTCGAGGCGTCCGCCATCCGCCCGCAACGCCGGGCGGCCGCGGAGATCATGCCGCCGGTGACCTCGTCGGTGATGGTAGAGGTGACCCGGTCGACCAGCTCGTGCGCCTCGTCGACGACCAGCAGGTCGTGCTCGGGCAGCATCTGGCGGCCCTCGAAGGAGTCGATCGCCATGAAGCTGTGGTTGGTGACGACCACGTCGACCTCCTTGGCCGCGGCCCGCGACCGCTCCACGAAGCACTCCGTCACCATCGGGCACTTCGAGCCCAGGCACTCCTCGGCCGAAACGGACACCTGCCGCCAGGCCCGCTCGCTGACGCCGGGGACCAGCTCGTCACGCTCCCCCGTCTCGGTCTCCTGCGCCCACTCACGCAGCCGGACGACCTCCTCCCCGATCCGGCCTGCCGCCCTGTCGACCTCCCCGACGTCGAGCAGCGAGTCCTCGTCCTCGGGGTAGCCGCCCTCGATCTTGTGCAGACACAGGTAGTTCCGGCGACCCTTGACCAAGCCGAAGGTCGGCCTGCGGCCGAGCAGGGTCTCGACCGCGTCGGCGATGCGCGGCAGGTCCCGGTCGACGATCTGGGCCTGCAGGGCGAGGGTCGCCGTGGCCACGATCGCCGGGCGGCCGGTCTGCACCGCGTGCCGGATCGCGGGCACCAGGTAGGCGAGCGACTTGCCGGTGCCGGTGCCCGCCTGCACCAGCAGGTGGGTCCCGCTGCGCGCCGCCTGATCGACGGCCCGCGCCATCTTCTGCTGGCCTGGCCGTTCGGTGCCGCCCACTCCTCCGACGGCAGCTTCCATGAGGGCGTCGAGGTCGGCTGGCATCCTCACAGGGTATGCCGTGGCGTCCCGGCCGCGCGCACCGTCCACAGCCCCATCGATTGACCGGCATACCCGCGTCACGAGCGGCATACCGAATTGCGCGAAATCCGTATGCCGGTCGATGCAGGGGTATGCCGGTCAATCAGGAGGTGCGACTCACTCGTCGGTCGCGAGGCCGCGGCAGATCAGGTAGGCGACGAGCGCCGTCCAGCCGGTCTGGTGGGTGGCGCCGAGTCCGGCGCCGTCGTCCCCGTCGAAGTATTCGCTGAAGGTGGGGTGCGGATCCCACAGCGGTCCGCTCGGATACCACCGCGGTGTGCCGGGACGTCGTCCGCCGTCTCCGGGGCGGAACAGTTGCACCATGCGGTGCATCAGGTCGGTGCTGATCTCGGCCAGACCGTGCTCGGTCCCGCTGCCGCTGGATATTCGACGCGGACGTCGGGATAGGCCTCGGCATACGTCTGCAGTGCGTCCAGCAGCAGGAAGTTGACCGGGAACCACACGGGACCGCGCCAGTTGGAGTTCCCGCCGAAGAGGTCGCTGTCGGACTCGGCCGGGTTGTAGCGCACCGTGAACTCGCCGCCGTCGACGTCGAGGGTCAACTGCTGGCGGTATGCCGCCGACAGTGACCGGATCCCGTGCGGCGACAGGAACTCGCCCTCGTCGAGCATCCGGGTCAGCAACCTCCGGCGCCGGTCGTCGGGCACCAGCGCCATGGTGATGCGGGAGTCGTCGTGTCGCTCGTGGTGTTGCAGCACGTCCGCGAGCCCGGTGTCGCGGCGCTCCAGCCAGCGCACCTCGTCGAGCAGGTCCGGCAACTGGTCGACCACGATCGGATGCACCGACTCGACGGCGATCAGGGGCATGAGCCCGACCAGTGACCGCACCGGCAAGCGCTCACTGGTGCCGTCCGCGTGCACGATCGCGTCGTAGTAGAAGCCGTCCTGCTCGTCCCACAGCGAGATGCCGGTGCTGCCGAAGTTGGTCATCGCGCGCGCCAGGCGCAGGAAGTACTCGAAGAAGGTCCGCACGGACGGACTCCAGCAGTGGTCGTGGCGCGCCAACTCGACGGCGATCCGCAGCATCGACAGCGAGTAGAACGCCATCCAGCTGGTCGCGTCCGACTGCTCCAGCCGCATCCCGTCCGGCAACGGCTTGGACCGGTCGAAGGGCCCGATGTTGTCCATGCCGAGGAAGCCGCCCTCGAACAGGTAGGACCCGTCGGCGTCCTTGCGGTTGACCCACCAGGAGAAGTTCATCAGCAATTTGCTGAACACACCGGCGAGGAACTCCCGATCCTGGTCTCCCGCAAGGGAATAGACCTGCCAGGCCGCCCAGGCGTGCACCGGCGGATTGACGTCGTCGAAATTCCACTCGTAGGCCGGCAGTTGGCCGTTGGGGTGCTGCGCCCATTCGCGCACCATGAGTTCGACCTGGTCCTTGGCGAACTCCGGGTCGACGAGCGCCAGCGGCACCGTGTGGAAGGCCAGGTCCCACGACGCGAACCACGGGTACTCCCACTCGTCGGGCATCGAGATGACATCGGCCAGGTCCAGGTGGGACCAGCCGACATTGCGAGCACCGGGCGCGCGGCGTTGCGGCGGGGGCGGCGGACCCGCCGGGTCACCTTCCAGCCACTCGCCGACGCCGTAGCGGAACAACTGTTTGCCCCACAACAGGCCGGCGAACGCGCGACGGGCGATGTGCGCGTCCTCCTCACCCGTCGACGCCGGTACGACGGCCCGGTAGAACTCGTCGGCCTCGCTCGCCCGGGCGGCCACGACGCCGTCGAAGTCGGCGAAACCGCCCGGCGTGGCTGCGTCGATGTATGCCGGCACGCGGTCGGTGCCCGGCGCCGTCCCGGTGAGCCGCAACCGGACGGTCCGGGTCTCCCCCGGAGCGATGTCCGCCAGTTGCCACCAGAACGCGACCTTCGTGCCGTGGTCGGCACGGGTCGCGGAGTCGTCGCCGTGGACGACGGCGCGATCGATGCCGTTCTTCGGGCAGTCCGTGCGGGCATCGGCACCCCACAGGCCGACGTTGTCGGTCTCGTTGTCACAGAACAGGATCCGCGGCTCGTCGGCGGCTTCGAGCCGGTAGGTCCCGAGCCATGCGTGCTCGAGCCGGACCGCCCCGTCGACCAGCCGCATCGTCGGGGTGCGATCGTCGCGGCCGAACGCCCATGTGTTGCGGAACCACGCCTGCGGCACCAGGTGCAGTGTGCCGGCCTCCGGGCCGTGGTTGGTCACGTCGATGCGCATCAGCAGATCGGTCGGGGACGCCTTGGCATAGGTGACCGCCACGTCGAAGAAGCGGTCATCGGCAAGGACCCCGGTGTCGGTCAGCTCGAACTCCGGATCCGACCTGGTCCGTGCGGCATTCGCGGCACGCAGCTCGTCATACGGGAAGGCGGCCTGCGGGTAGCGGTAGAGCCAGCCGGCGTAGGAGTGGGTCGGTGTCGCATCGGTCGGCCACCAGACCTCCTTGACGTCCTCGCCGTGGTTGCCCTGCGCATTGGTGAGGCCGAAGAAGCGCTCCTTGAGACGGTCGTCCTGGCCGTTCCACAGCGCGAGGCCCAGGTTGAGGAAGCCGAAGCGGTCGCAGACCGCCGCCATACCATCCTCACCCCAGCGATAGGCACGACGATGTGCCTCGTCGAACGGCAAGTAGTCCCAGGCGTTCCCGTCAGCTGAGTAGTCCTCGCGCACCGTGCCCCACTGACGTCCGGAGACGTAGGGTCCCCACAGCCGCCACGGGTCGTCCGCGGACGGTGAGGCTGCGATGCGTGCGTGTTCGGCGGTCGGTTGAGAGCTCACCCGCCCGATGGTGCCAGGTCAGACTGCGAAAGCGGCGAGCTCGGCCTGCAGTGTCGGGGTGACCTTGGCGTGCACGTGGGTGCCGTCCGCGGTGTGCTCACTGGAGAGCACCTCGCCGTCGTCGTGGATGCGCGAGAGCAGGTCGCCGCGTTGGTAGGGCAACATCAGCTCCATGCGGATCTCCGGCCGCGGCAGCTCCTGCGCGACCAGCTCGGCGAGCGCGTCGAACCCTTCTCCGGTGCGCGCGGACACCACGAGCGAGTGCTTCTCGGCCCGCAGGATGCGGTCGACCACCTCGGGATCGGCCACGTCCGCCTTGTTGACGACCACGACCTCCTTCACGTCGTGCGCGCCGACGTCGGCCAGCACCGCGCGCACCGCGGAGATCTGCGACTCGGGGTCGGGGTGCGACCCGTCGACGACGTGCAGCACCAGGTCGGCCTCGGCGACCTCCTCCAGGGTGGAGCGGAACGCCTCGACCAGTTGGTGCGGCAGCTCGCGGACGAAGCCGACCGTGTCGACCAGGGTGTAGCCGCGGCCGTCGACGGTCTCCGCGCGGCGGACCGTCGGGTCGAGGGTGGCGAAGAGCTGGTTCTGCACCAGCACGCCGGCACCGGTGAGCCGGTTGAGGATCGAGGACTTGCCGGCGTTTGTGTAGCCCGCGATGGCGACCGACGGCACGTGCCCGGCACGACGTGAACCGCGCTTGGTGTCTCGCATCGTCTTCATGCCTGTCAGTTCCCGGCGCAGCTTGCTGATGCGGGAGTTGATGCGGCGGCGGTCCAGCTCGATCTTGGTCTCACCGGGACCACGTGAGCCCATGCCCTGTCCACCGGCGGCCTGTCCACCGGCCTGCCGGGACATCGACTCACCCCAGCCACGCAGGCGCGGCAGGAGGTATTGCAGCTGGGCCAGCTCGACCTGCGCCTTGCCCTCCTTGGACTTGGCGTGCTGGGCGAAGATGTCCAGGATCAGCGCGGTCCGGTCGATCACCTTGACCTTGACCACGTCCTCCAGGCCACGGCGCTGGCTGGGCGTCAGCTCGGTGTCGGCGATGACGGTGTCGGCGCCCTCCTCGATGACGATGTCGCGCAGCTGGGCAGCCTTGCCCGACCCCATCCAGGTGCCGGGGTCGGGCTTCAGCCGGCGCTGCAGCACCCCGGCGAGCACGGTGGAGCCGGCGGTCTCGGCGAGCGCGGACAGCTCACGCAGCGAGTTCTCCGCCTCCTGTGCGGTGCCCTCACCCCAGACACCGGCGAGCACGACGCGCTCCAGGCGCAGCTGACGGTATTCGACCTCGGTGACGTCCTGCAGCTCGGTGGACAGCCCCGGGACACGGCGCAGTGCGGCGCGGTCCTCGCGGTCGAACTGGTCGCCGTCGTAGGACTGCTCGACCAGGAAGCCGTCGGCGTCATACCGAGGGTCGTGGTCGGTCCCCTCGGCCAGGGCTGCGGCGCGACCGTCGAGCACGTGGGAGCGGGCGGGCATGGCGCCTCCGGTGATGTTGCGTTCTGTCATGTTCCCCTTATCGTCTCAAGGTTCAACACGCCGGGCGACCGCATTAATCCGCCGGGCCGTCCTCGAGCAGTCCCAGCTGCTCGAAGGCGGCGGCGAACTGATCGCGCACCTCGACCACCGTGCCGCCGTCGGGACCCGGCGCGGTGACCTGCTGGGCCTGCAGTTGCGGTGTCAGGTGGTAGACGTGCGGCGACACCGGGCCGGGCGCCTGCGGATGCTCGTGCGCCGCAACACCGACCATCCAGTTGAGCGCCGGGATCACCCCGGGACCGACCACCAGGTGGACCAGGAGCAGGTGGCGGTTGGGGACCGCCACCAGCGCGCCGGCCCCGGGAACGCGCGCGCCCACCCGGGCCAGCAGGTCCGGCAGCACCAGCAGCCGGCTCGCGCCGAAGAAGTCGTCGCTGACGAAGACATGGACGTCCCCGCCCGGCTCCTCCCCCACGACCTGATGCTCGGGCAGCGGCAGCGCCCGCAGGTTGCCGCGTGCCAGACCCCACGGGTCGGGCACGTCGACCCGGCCCGGATCGAAGAACTCCACGACGATGTCCGGGCGGTCCTCGGCCAGCAGCGCGAGCACCCCGGGCAGTGGCTGCACGGCGTCCGCGCGCCGTGCATCCTCGGGCAGGTCCGCGGCCGACCGCAGTTTGGCCAGCAGCCGCGCGGGGTCCACCCGGTCGTCGGCGCTCTCGCGCTGTCGCTGCCAGTGCCCCATCAACAGGTCGAGATGCCGGTCGACCAGCGCGGGCCACTGGTCGTAGGGCAGACCGCAGGCGTGCGCGCCGAGATTGTGCAGGCCCAGTTGTTCCCCGCCGGCCAGCCGCAGCGTGCCGTGGTCGACCAGTGCCTCGCTGCCGCGGACCGCCAGCTGCTCGCGGACGATCCGGCCGAGCTCGCGCGCCTGGTCGACGCTCAGCATCGGCAGGTCCGGGTCCCGCGGCCCGTCGGCATCCGGCCCGCGCTGCCTCCTGCGCCCGAAGATCCCCATGCCTGCCCATCCTGCCGTATGGCGCTGCGGTAGCCTCCCGAACGGTGAGCGACCACTACTTCTCGGCGACGCCCGCGAGCGCCGACGAGCGACGCACGATCAACGTGCCGCTGGCCGGCCGGACCCGCGCCGTCCAGGTCGCGCCGGGCGTCTTCTCCGCCGAACGCGTCGATCAGGGCACCAGCGTGCTGTTGCAGCACGCGCCCCCGCCCCCTGCGACCGGCACGTTCCTGGACCTCGGCTGCGGCTGGGGCCCGATCGCCCTCACCCTGGGCCTGCGCTCCCCCGACGCCCACGTGTGGGCGGTCGACGTCAACGAGCGTGCGCTCGACCTGACACGCACCAATGCGACGTCGCTCGGGCTGCGCAACGTCGAGGCGGTCTCGGCGCAGCAGGTGCCGGCCGAGGTGCGCTTCGACCTGGTCTGGTCCAACCCACCGATCCGGGTGGGCAAACAGGTGCTGCACGAACTGCTGCTCACCTGGTTGCGGCGGCTCACGCCGGACGGGGTGGCCTACCTGGTCGTGCAGCGTAATCTCGGCTCGGACTCGTTGCAGCGGTGGCTGGTCGCGCAGGGCTTCCCGACCGATCGGTTCACCAGCGTGAAGGGGTTCCGGCTGCTGCGGGTGGCGTCCGCCGGCGCCTGAGCGGTCGGGCGCCCGTGGCATCAGTGCCCGCGTCAGCGCCTGCGGCGACCGGGCCGCTCGTTGCCGTGTTTGTAGTTGCCGGTCAGCCGCGCCATCAGCTCCTGCGGGTCACCGGACTCGACGTCCTGCAGGAAGTCGGCGGCCCGTCGTCCGCGCAGGGTCGTCGCCGGACGGCCGTGGTGGGTGATCAGCACCTCGGTGCCTCGGCGGTGGAAGTCGAACCCGGTGGGGGTGCCCATGCCGGCACAGTAGCCGTGGCCGCGAGCCGGCGCACGGCATTAATCGGGCAGCTGGACGGTCCCGCTCGCCACGATCTGCGCCGGACCGGACAGCAACACCTGCTCCCCGTCGAGACGCACCCCGAGCTGTCCGCCCGGCACGTCCACGCGCCAGTCGAGCTGGTCCACGGGCCGGCCCGCCCACCACCAGGTCGCCACCACCGCCGCGGCCGCCCCGGTGCCACAGCTGTGGGTCTCCCCCACGCCCCGCTCGTGGACCCGCATCGCGATGTGACCCGGCCCCACGGCGCGGACGAATTCGACGTTGCTGCCGTGTTCGGGCACGGGGTCGACGCGCGGCGGGTGCGTGAGGTCCAGTGTGCTCAGGTCGAATTCGGGCGGCAACGCCACGACAGTGTGCGGGTTGCCCATGTCGACGCTCAGCGCCGGGAGCGGATCCGGCATGCCGACCGCCTGCACGACGCTGTCCGACCCGCGCTCGGCCGCCTCCGGCTCACGCGCGAGGCGCCATACACCCAGGTCGACCTGGAAACCACCTGCCACCACCGTCATCCGCTTCACGCCGGCACGCGTCGCGATGTCGAAGGATGCTCCGCTCGCGAGCCCGTTCTCCAGGAGGTACTGGGCGAAGACGCGGGTGCCGTTGCCGCACATCTCGCCGACCGAGCCGTCCTGGTTGCGGTAGTCCATGAACCACTGCGCGTCACCGGCGGCGTCCCGCACATCCTGCGGGGCGTGCTCGACCGGCACGATGCGGATCACGCCGTCGCCGCCGACGCCACCGCGGCGGTCGGTGAGGAAGACGACGTCGTCCGGGCCCAGCTGGGGGCTGCCGTCCAGCGCGGGCACCAGCACGAAGTCGTTCTTGGTGCCGTGCCCCTTGGCGAATCCGATGGTTGTCACCCGACCATCCAAGACCATCGGGGCCGGCCGCGTCATCCCGTGTCAGCGCCTGGACGGCGTCCCCGCACCACGAACGATCGTCAGCGACTGCTCGAGCAGGTCCTCGGTGTCATGAGGCAGCCAGTGGATGCGGGGATCGGGCCGGAACCACGAGCGCTGACGTTTCGCGAACTTCCTTGTCAAAGCGGCTGTTTCGTCCTTCGCCTGCTGCTCGGAGAGTATGCCGTCCAGCTGTTGCAGCGCTTGCGCGTAACCGATCGCCCGGCTCGCGGTCCGACCTTCGCGCAGGCCGCACCGGTCGAGCTCACGCACCTCCTCGAGCAACCCCGCGCGCCACATCCGGTCGATGCGCGCGGTGATGCGCGCACGCAGCGTCGGCCGGTCGATCCGCAAACCGACCAGGACCGCGGGGGCCACGAACTCCCGGACGGGCATGGTGGCGCTGAACGGCTCGCCGGTCAGCTCGATGACCTCCAGCGCGCGCACGATGCGCCGGCCGTTGGTGGGATGGATCTGCCCGGCTGCGCCGGGGTCCGCCGCGGCGAGCTGCCGGTGCAACGCCTCCGGCCCGACCGCGGCCAGCCGCTCCTCCCACCGGGCTCGGACCACCGGATCGGTGGGCGGGATCCGCAGGTCGTCCAGGGCGGCGCGCACATACAGTCCGCTGCCACCGACCAGGATCGGGACGTTGCCACGCCCGCGGACATCGGCGATGGCCGCGCGCGCATCCCGTTGGTATGCCGCGACACTCGCCTCGTCGCGCACGTCCAGCACGTCCAGCAGGTGATGTGGCACGCCCTGCCGTTCGGCCGGCGTGAGCTTCGCCGTGCCGATGTCCATACCTCGGTAGAGCTGCGACGCGTCCGCGTTGACGACCTCCCCGCCCACGGCGTGTGCCAGCGCGACACCGAGGTCGGACTTGCCCGTCGCGGTCGGTCCCACGACGGCGACGATCGGGAGCGGTGGCGTCATACCGACCAGTCTGGCAAAGCCGGCACGGCGGGTGTTCACGACTTCCTACGATGATCCCGTGACCCTTCTCCCCACCCCCGACCTGCTGCGCTCGCGTCTGGCCGAGCCCGGACTGCACCGGGCCCTGGACTATTTCGCCGTGCAGGCGCCGGATCGCGCCGATTTCACCGCCGCAGTCCGGCAGATCCGCACGAGCGCCGACGCACTCGGCCGGGTGGCCGAGGTGGTCGCGCAGCTGCGCGCGGGGATGGGGCGGATGCTGACCGTGCAGGAGGCGTTCCTCCCCGCCGCCTTCGACCCGCAGGACCCCGCCGAACCGGTCGCAGCGCGCTTCTTCTACCCGGTCGCGTTCGCGGCGACCCTGTCGGACACGCTGGCGTTCCACCGTTCGCGCGCCGTCCCGGACACCGCCTCCCGCGCGATCCTGGCCGATCTGGGCCGTCACCTGCGTGTTTTCGAGCGGACGTTCGGCCACACGGGCCTGCACGAGCAGAACTGGCTGACGCTGCACCTGCGCGGCATGATCTACGACTTCGGGCGCCTGCAGGCCGACCTGGAACGGCTCGACTTCTCCGCGGCACAGGTCCGGGCCGCCCGCGTGCCGGTGGTGCGCGGGTCGACGGTCGCCGGCGTGCACATCCCGGACAGCGGGCCCCTGGCCTCCTCGGAGGTGGACGCGTCACTGCGGCGGATCCGCCCCTTCTTCGAGCGGCACTTCCCCGATCTTTCGCCGGTGACGACTGCTGTCTGCCGCAGCTGGCTGCTCGACGATCAACTGCTGCAGCTCGCTCCCGGCACCAACATCGCGCGTTTCTGTCAGCGCTGGGCACCCATCGGCGAGCCTGCCGACGGCGACGAGTCGGTGCGCACCTTCGTCTTCCGCCGGCCGTACGCCGACCCGGCCGAGCTGACGGCGCACACCCGCCTGGAGCGTGCGCTGCTGGCCCACTGGGCGGCCGGCGGGCACATGCAGCAACGGTCCGGCTGGCTGAAACTGCCGGCGCTCCACTGACGGGCATTAGCAGGTTTGCGCGAGCGTTTGGGCCGATGCCGCCTGCAAACTTGCTCAGAGTTACCCGCCAGTTCGGTGTGAATTGCGCTGCACTGCACCACGGGTGGGCCTCGCGGACATACCGTCACCCGGGCGCCCATCCGGCGTTCGCCCGCGAGAGAACCCTAGGAGCAGCCACATGCCCACACCCCGTCCGTCCGCGCGCCGTGCGACAACCGTCGCCGGCGCCGGCGTGCTCGCACTCGCCTTCGCCGCAAGTCTCGGCAGCGGCGTGGCGCACGCCGCCGACAGCGGCAACACCCGTGTCGCCGTCGCGTCCGGGACCAACGTCGCCGCCATACCCGGCGCCAAGGCCTTCGGTGACACCGACCCGAGCACTCCCGAGCAGGTCTCCTTCGTGCTCCAGGAACGCGACAAGGGTTCGCTCGAAGCCCAGGTGACGCACGGCGTGCGGCACCAGCTGAGCGTGTCGCAATTCGCGCGCCGCTACGGCCAGAGCGAGCGGACGATCCACGAACTCACCAGTTATCTGGCGTCTTTCGGCATCAAGACCACTGTGTATGCCGACCACGTCGACATCGCCGCCTCCGGCACGGCCGGGCAGTTCGACCAGGCACTGGCGGTGCACCAGCGCAACTTCCACGTCCCGGCCCAGGGCCGTCGCGGTGATGCCGGCCGGATCCCGGCACAGACGGTGCACGGCATCACGGGCAGCCCCAAGCTGCCGCGTCGCGTCGCGCACAGCGTGCTGGCGGTCCTCGGCCTGTCCAACTACAGCCCGTTCGTCTCCGACGCCAAGCACACGGCCACGAAGACGCCCACGCAGTCCACCCGGGACGCGAACGGCGTCGACTGCACTGCGCTCACCGGCCTCCCCGGCGCCTGCAACACCCCGGCCGACTACGAGCAGCGCTACGGCCTGTCCAAGACCGAGAAGTCGGGCAGCATCGGCGCCGGCCGCACGATCGGCATCGTGACCCTTGCCGCCCTCGACGAGGGGGCGCCCGAATACTTCTGGTCGCACTATCTGCACCTGCCCGAGACCGGCCGGACGGTCACCGTGCAGAACATCGACGGCGGACCCGGCGCGCCGAGCGACTCCGCGGGCACCGGCGAGACCGATCTCGACGTGGAGCAGTCCGGTGGCATCGCACCCGGTGCGGACGTGATCGTCTACCAGGCGCCCAACACCGACAACGGATTCGCCGATGCGTTCTTCAGCGCGGCCACCCAGAACACCGCCGACTCGGTCTCCGCGAGCTGGGGCGAGTCGGAGACCATCATCCGGGCCGCGGTCGCGTCCGGTGTCGAAACCCCGCAGTACCAGGCGGCGTTCGACGAGGCATTCCTCGAAATGGCCGCCCAGGGCCAGTCGGTGTTCGCCTCCTCCGGTGACGAGGGCGCGTATGACGCCAGCCGCGACCTCGGCACCACGAACCTCTCGGTGGACGCGCCCGCCGACAGCCCCTACATCACCTCGGCCGGCGGCACCACGCTGCCGTGGTCGCAGCAGCGCACCAACCCGGACACCGGTGTCTCCGTGACGATTTCGGTCAAATCCGAGCGCGCCTGGGGCTGGGACTACCTGTGGGCGCCGCTGGCGACGTACCACGGCGTCCCGGAAGCGGACGAGGCTGTCAAGGCGATCGGTGGCGGCGGTGGCGGCTACAGCGAGCTGGAGCAGCGGCCGTCGTACCAACGCCGACTGGTCGGCAGTTACTCCGCCGTCCCCTACCTCACCCCCACCGATGAGCAATCGGTCGACGGCATCAACGAACCGACCTCGTGGGACTTCACCGCCGACCCATCGGTGACCAGCGGTGCCGACTCCGGCCGCGCAGAGCCCGACTTCTCCGCGGACGCCGACCCGGAGACCGGCTACCTGCTGTACGAGCCGAGCGCAGGTGCGGGCAACGAACTGCAGGGCGGCTGGGGAGGCACGAGCTTCGTGGCTCCGCAGTTCAACGGCAGCGCCGCCGTCATCGACAGCGCGCTCGGCCGCCGTGTCGGCTTCCTGAACCCGACGATGTACCGGCTCGCTGCCGGTGGGAACTCGCCGGTCCACCCGCTGAACGCCAGCGGCACCAGCAACGACAACCTCTACTACACGGGCAAGAGCGGCACGCGGTACAACCCGGCCACCGGGCTCGGCACACCGGACTTCGGCGCGCTGATCGCGCAGCTGCGCCACCGGTGGTGACAGTCGGATCCCGAACGACCTGAGCCCATTCCGCCGAGCGACCACCTGGTCGCTCGGCGGTCTGGCTCTGTTGACCTTCGACCAGGCTGAAGGTCCACGCTCGGTCCCATGACTGATCACGTGAGAACAGAACCTCGATGAGCGTCCTGGTGCATCTGTGCCGGTCGTGCGAGCACCAGCAGGGATGGCACTCCGCACGCTGTCCGGGCTACACCTCGTGCCGTTGCTGCCGCGCTCAGGCCTGCGACCCCGACCCCGAACCGGTTCTGCTGCGGACGTTCTCGTTCCCGGGATGGCGCCCGGAGCCGGTCGTGGAGCCTGGCACCGTCCGCAATCCGCACTCCATGCACGCCAGCCAATCCTGCTCGTGCGCCGCGTGCGGCGCGGCATACCTACGGTTGACCGCCGTCGCCGAGCCGGCTTGATCACGTCGGAAAGTCGCTTGCCGGATCGCCCGGCCTCCCGCACGCCTGGCGAGTGATCGACTACCTCGCGCTCAACCGCGCCAACTGGAACGACCGAGCCGCCGCGCACGCCGCCAGCCCGGACTACGCCGTCGACGAACTCGTCTATGCCACAAGGACTCTCAGTGGTGTCGTGGCGTTCGACCGGGTCTACACCGGCATCGGCGCATTGGGCTGACTGCCGTCGGTCGACCGGTGGGCGCAGGTCGTCGCGTCGTTGTTCCGACCCGGGATGCAGCTGACCGAGCTCTTGAGCACGACAGCGTGCCGTGGTCTGCACTGCCGGGCCTGATGTCGGTCGACGACCGCGGTGAATGACGACTGACCGACCGCCCCGAGCAACCGGCCGCCAGGCCGTCAAGAGGTGACGCGAGCGCCGAGAGGGCGATAGGTGCCGTTCTGTGCGCTGTGCAACGGCACTGACTGCACTCTCGATCGGTCAGTAGTGCATTCCGAGGCGTTGCTGCACGTCGGCAAGGGTGCGGTCGGCGAGTTCGGCGGCACGCCCATTCCCCTGGTGCAGAACGTCTTCCAGGTATGCCGGCTCGGCGATCAGCTCAGCACGCCGCTTCCGGTGCGCCGCCAGACCGTCGTTGACTGCCGCGGTCAGGACTTCCTTGAGCCGCGCGGCGCCGCCGTCACCGATGCGGTCCGCGATCGCCTCGGGCGGCTCACCGGTGAAGAGGCCGGCGGTGCGCAGCATGCTCGAAATCTCCGGGCGGCGGTCCGGGTCGTAGGTGATGAAACGCTCGGAGTCGGTGCGTGCCTTGCGGATCCGCGTCGCCGTCTCGTCCGCGCTCATGGCGAGGGCGATGCCGTTGCCACGGCTGGTGGACATCTTGCGCCCGTCGAGTCCGGGCAGCACGGGGACATCGGTCAATAGTGCATCGGGCGCGCGGAAGTACTCCTCGCCGCCGGCGTACCGCTGGTTGAAGCGACGCGCGATCGCCCGGGTCTGCTCCACGTGCGGCAACTGGTCGCGTCCGACCGGCACCACGGTGCCGTGCACCGACAGGATGTCGGCGGCCTGGTGGACCGGGTAGGTGAGCAGCAACCCGGACAGCGGCCGTCCGTCGGTGGCGGCGAGCTCGTCCTTCACGGTGGGGTTGCGGCGCAGCTCACCGTCGGTGACCAGTGACAGGAACGGCAGCATCAGCTGCCCGATCGCCGGGACCGCGGAGTGCGCGAAGATGGTCGATCGCTCCGGGTCGATGCCGGCCGCCAGGTAGTCGGCGAGTTGGCCGAGGGTTGCGCTCCGCAGATCGCCCGGCCGGTCGCGGTCGGTGATGACCTGATAGTCCGCGACGAGGATGAAGGTGTCGATCCCGTTGTCCTGCATGGCGACCCGTGACTGCAGCGTCGCGAAGAGATGACCGATGTGCAGCGGCCCGGTCGGCCGGTCACCGGTGAGGACGCGCAGGTTCTCTCGGCCTCGGGCACCCGGGTCCTGGATGAGTTCGTGGATGGTGTCGCTTCGCGCCACGCTGGCGGCATATGAGGCGTCGTCGTGGGTGTCGACGGTTTGGAGTGTTGTCATGAGTCGGGGGCTCCTTCGGGATCGATGCCCGGCCGGAGCGCCATACGAGAAGAGCCGCCCGACCGGGCGGCTCTGTCAAGAAAACGGGTTTCGTCAGTGGGCCGCCGGAGAGGGCGGCCACCACGCGGTGCGGACGGAACGCATGGGCCAAGGCTAGCGCACGGTGCGCCGGGCCAGCCGCGCCACGGCCACGCCGACGACCAACGCGGCGACCAGGAACACCGCGATGTAGGCGACTTCGACGCCCCATCCACCACGGCTGAACGCCAGACCAGCGCATGCCCCGAGGACGGAGCTGCCGACGTAATAGGCGAAGAGATAGAGCGAGCTCGCTTCCGCGCGGTGCTCGCGAGCCAGCAGGCCCACCCAGCCGCTGGCGATGGCGTGAGCGGCGAAGAACCCGGCCGTGAACAGCAGGACACCGACCAGCACGACGGACAGGCTCGACGAGGCGGTCAGCAACAACCCGCCCAGGGTCACCGCCTCGGAGACGAGCAGAACACCCGCGCGGCCGAAGCGCTCGGCGACCCTTCCGGCCACCGCGGCCGTGACCGTCCCGGACAAGTACATCAGGAAGATGACCCCGACCACGGCATCCGGCAGGTTGAAAGGCGCCGCGGACAACCGGAATCCGAGCATGTTGTAGAGCGAGACGAAGCTGCCCATCAGCAGCAGACCGGTCGCGAAGAGGCCGAGCAGGGCGGGGGTCCGCAGGTGCTGCGCGATCGCGCGGGAGGTGGCGCGCAGACCGATCGACTGCTGGCTGAAGTAGCGCGAGGCCGGCGCCAACCGGACGAAGACGACGGTGAACGCAAGCGCCACCAGCGCGGCGACCTCCAGCGCCCACCGCCAGGTGCCCAGGTCCAGGGTGAACGACGCCACCAACCGGCCGGCGAGGCCACCGATCGTGGTACCCGCGATGTAGCGACCCATGGCCGCACCGAGGTGCCTGCGGTCGACCTCCTCCGCGAGATAGGCCATGGCGGTCGCCGGCACACCCGCCAGCGCGACCCCCTGCAGGGCACGCAACACCACGAGCACCCCCATGGAAGGAGACAGTGGCAGCACCAGGCCGATGAGTGCGGAAGCAACTGCCGAGACCGTCATCACGGTGGTGCGGCCGAACCGCTCGGACAGCACGCTGGCCGGGATGATCGCCAGCGCGAGCAACCCGGTCGTCGCCGACACGGTGAGTGCGGACGCCGCCGGTGAGACGCTGAAATCGCCGGCGATCGCGGGCAGCACCGCCTGCGCGCAGTACATCGCGACGAAGGTCGTCATACCCGCGGCGAACAATGCTGCGGTGATCCTGCGGTACCCGGCGTCGCCTCGGCGGTAACCGAGGTTCACCGGGAGCTCTGGAAGCGTGCGCGTAGTCACCCCTTCAGCGTCGCCGACCCGCGATCGATCCGGAAATGTATGTATCTTCGTTTCTTCATGCTTCAAATGCATAATGAAGCATGCGAGATCAGCTCTGGTGGCTCGTCGTGCTCGCCGAGGAGGAGAACGCCACTGCGGCCGCGGAGCGCCTCCACATCCCGCAGCCGACACTCTCCCGACGGCTCGCGAGAGTCGAAAAACAGCTAGGCACAACGCTTTTCGATCGGACGGGAAAGCGCCTGCACCTGAATGCCGCAGGAGAGGTGTATGCCGAGCACCTGCGCCGCGCCCACGCGGAGCTGGCCGCCGCCGAACAGGCAGTCCACGAGCTGCAGACGAGCGGGCCGCGAGTGGTCCACCTGGGCTTTCTGCATTCGTTCGGCACGTGGCTGGTCCCGGATCTCATTCAGCGGACCCGGGCGGTCGACCCCGCGCTGCGCTTCGACCTGGTCCAGGACGCTGCGGAGACCATCACCGCCAAGGTCGTCTCCGGGGATGTCGACCTCGGGATCGTGTCACCCCGCCCGCGTGACGCTCCGGTGAGTTGGCACCGTTTGTTGCGTCAACGGATCGAGCTCGCCGTCCCGGGGACCGATCCGCTCGCCAACCGCCGTTCGATCGACTTCGGCGAGCTGCACGACTGCGAATTCGTGTCCATGGCCAAGGGTTTCGGCATGCGGCAGCTGCTGGACGACGCGTGCGAGGCGGTGGACTTCGAGCCGCACATCACGGTCGAGTGTCAGGAACTCGACACGGTGGCCGGCCTGGTCGCCGCGGGCATCGGGGTGGCGCTGTTGCCGGACTCCCCCGACCGCAAATTGCCCCGCGGAGTGACGACACTCCGGGTCACCGGTGTCGACGCCGCGCGCGAGGTCGGGCTCATCTGGTCCAGAGGTGTCACTCTCCCGCAGCCGGCCCGGCGCGTACGGGAGATCGCCACGAACCGGTAGCCCGTTCAGGCGGCTACCGAACGCAGCCCGTCCGGTAGCTCGACGTCAGCAACCGCAGGCGTCGGGAACGGCAATCGGGGCGGGTGCGCCGATGCTCGGCATACCGAGTGAGACCGCCGGCTTGCGCGTGGCACCGTCGGCAGCCTGATCCTGCAACGCCGCCCAGGCGTCGCCGCCTCGCGTCGGGCGCACCTGCCACACACCGCCGTCGAGAGCGGAGTCGGCCACGAGGTGGTGCGGGGCACCGTAGGTGACACCCACGGTGACCAGGTCACCCGGTCGCGGGCGCTGCACGCCGTCGGGCACCGCGAAGTGCACCAGGCGGTTGTCCCGCGCGCGCCCGGACATGCGGTGGGTCTCGGCGTCCTTGCGGCCCTCCCCCGGCGACACGAGCACCTCGACGGTCTGCCCCTGCAGCTCCCGGTTGCCCGCCCAGGAGACTTCCTCCTGCAACTCGATGAGTCGATCGAAACGCTCCTGCACCACGGCTTTCGGCAGCTGATCGGGCAACTCGGCGGCCGGCGTGCCGGGCCGGATGGAGTATTGGAAGGTGAACGCCGAGGAGAAGCGCGCCTCGCGCGTCACCCGCAGCGTCTCGGCGAAATCCTCCTCGGTCTCACCGGGGAAGCCGACGATGATGTCGGTGGTGATGGCGGCGTCGGGCATCGTGTCGCGCACCCGCTCCAGGATGCCGAGGAACTTGGCCGACCGGTAGGAGCGGCGCATCGCCTTCAGCACCCGGTCGGAGCCGGACTGCAGCGGCATGTGCAGCGACGGCATGACGTTGGGCGTCTCGGCCATCGCGTCGATCACGTCGTCGGTGAACGCCGCCGGGTGCGGGGAGGTGAAGCGGACCCGCTCCAGGCCGTCGATCTCGCCGCAGGCGCGCAGCAGCTTGCCGAAGGCGAGCCGGTCGCCGAACTCGACGCCGTAGGTGTTGACGTTCTGGCCGAGCAGCGTGATCTCGACGACGCCCTGCTCCACCAGCGCACGGATCTCGGCGAGGACGTCGCCGGGGCGACGGTCCTTCTCCTTGCCGCGCAGCGACGGCACGATGCAGAAGGTGCAGGTGTTGTTGCAGCCGACCGAGATCGAGACCCAGCCGCTGTATGCCGAGTCGCGTCGCGTCGGCAGCGTCGACGGGAAGACTTCGAGTGACTCCCGGATCTCGACCTGCGCCTCGGCGTTGTGGCGGGCCCGCTCCAGCAGCACCGGCAGCGAGCCCACGTTGTGGGTGCCGAAGACGACGTCCACCCAGGGGGCGCGCTTGACGATGTCACCCTGATCCTTCTGCGCGAGGCAGCCCCCGACGGCGATCTGCATGCCGGGGTGGGCGTCCTTCGCGGGGCGCAACTGTCCCAGCTGGCCGTAGAGCTTGCCGGCTGCGTTCTCCCGGACCGCGCAGGTGTTGAAGACCACCACGTCAGGGTGTTCGGGTCGGTCGGCGAACGCGATGGCCGCACGGTCGACATACCCTGCGGTCTCCAGCAATCCGGCGATCCGCTCGGAGTCGTGGACGTTCATCTGGCACCCGTGGGTGCGCACTTCATAGGTCTTCACCGTGGCAGTCATGACCTCCCAAGGGTACGATGCCGGCCCCCGACACCTGGAATCGCCGGTGTGCCGCCCCATCCTCAGCAGCCCGGCGGGCCCGGGTAGGGCGCTCCCGCGCGTCGCCGGCGCACGATGTCCTCCGGCCGCGGACGTGGCGGTCGTTGCGGATGACTCACCGCCATGCTTCCCGCGACGATGCCGCCGGCAACCAGGCCCATGAGCCCGAGAGCCGCGGCGGCGACCGCCGCGCCGTCCGTGACGACTTCGAGACAGGTCGCCCCGCCGACGCCGGCCGCGCCCACGCTGCCGAAGAGCAACATGACCGGTCCGCCCTTCGACCCGCCGAGCGACAACCCGAAACCCACGACCGCGTAGGCGACCGCCACGACGCATGCACCCATGAGCAGCACCATGAGGAACTCGCGCATGATCATGATGTCGGCGTCCGCATCACGGTGCGCCCGGTAGTAGGCGTCGGAGCCGACCCGGCCGAGCCAATGCGAGCCGCCCCAGACACCTGCGGCGAACGTCACGGCACAGAGCAGGTGCAACACCGCGGCTGCGGTCCACCACCCTCTGCCGGGTGGGCGGCGCGGGACCATGGGCGGCGGCACTGATTGAGTCATGACAACGACGCTAGCGCCGCAGCGGCCCCCGAAACCGTTGTCCACAGGGCAATTCCGGGCGGCCTCAGAAGACCTTGCCCGGGTTGAAGATCCCGTGTGGGTCGAGTGCTTGCTTGACCGCGCGCTGCATGGCCATGACCTCCGGACCGAGCTCACGAGCGGCCCCGGGCATCTTGAGCAGCCCGACACCGTGCTCGCCGGTGACGGTGCCACCCAGCTGCAGGCACTCGTCGATGATCCGGTCGAACGCCTGCTGGGCCCGGACCCGTTCGTCGTCGTCGTCGCGCCCGGCGACCATCAGCGGGTGCAGGTTGCCGTCGCCGGCGTGCGCGACACTCGCGATGGTGACACCGACGTCCTGGGAGATCTGCTCGATGCGGCGCAGCATCTCCGGGACGTGCTCCTTGGCCACCACGATGTCCTCGGTGAGCAGGGGCCCCTTGCGCTCCATCGCCGGATAGGCGAGCCGGCGCGCGGCCATCATGGCGTCCGCCTCCTCCGCGTCCGCCGTCTCCGCGACGAAGGTCGCGCCACCGGTCTCGAAGGCCGCGACCATCTCTCGGGCGGCGGTGGCTCCTGCCTCGCCGGGCTCGTCGACCTTGCCGATGAGCACGACGTTCGCCTCGGACGCCAGGCCCATACCCGTCATCTCGTCGACGGCCTGCAGACAGATCCGGTCGACGATCTCCAGCGCCGACGGGGTCAGCCCGCGCGCAGCAACGTCACGGACCGCGACGCCCGCGTCGACGATGCTGTCGAAGTAGCCGAGCACCGTGCGACCGGGGTCGGGAAGCGGCCGCAGTTTGACGGTGACCTCGGTGACGATGCCGAGGGTGCCTTCGGAGCCGACGAACAGGGCGGCCAGGTCGAGACCGGCCACTCCCTTCGCGGTGCGGCGCCCGAGCCGCACGGTCTCGCCGGTGCCGGTCACGACCTCCAGGCCGATCACGTAGTCCCGGGTCACGCCGTACTTGACACAACAGACGCCACCGGCGTTGGTGGCGACATTGCCGCCGATGGTGGACCACGGCGAGCTGGCCGGATCCGGCGGATACCAGAGTCCGTCGGTCGCAACGGCTTTCCGCAGATCGTCGTTGACCACACCGGGTTGGACGACCGCGATCCGCTCCAGCGGATTGACCTCGAGCACCGAGTTCATCTTCTCCAGGCTCACCACCACGCAGCCCTCGACGGCATTCGCCCCGCCGGACAACCCGGTGCCGGCGCCGCGGGGCACGAGCGGCACGTCGTGCTGCAGGGCCCACCGGACGGTGTGTTGCACGTCGTCGGTGCTCGTGGCGCGGACCACCGCCAGCGGCGGGCTGTATGGCGCCCACTCCGCCTCATCGTGCACGTAGGACCGGACGACATCGGCGTCGATCAGCACCCGGGAGCGGCCGAGTCCGGCGATCAGCTCGTCGATGACGGAGGTGCGGGATCCTCGCGAAGCATCGGAGTGAGGTACGAGCGGAGAACTTCGTGGGGTGCTCATGGCTTCACGCTAGACCGCGCGCCCTCGCAGGTGCCGGCGCGGTGCCGGAACCGGCGGGCGTCGGGCCGCCTGCCGACTCAGTCCGGCTGGTGCTCCGGAGCATCGGCGATGACTTCGCGAACGACCGCCCACGCGATGGTCGACGAATAACCTTTGCGAGCCAGCATGCCCGCCAGCCGGCGCGCCTGCACCGTGGCGTCCAGCCCGTGCATGGACCGCAGCTTCTTGTCGGCCAGCGCACGCGCCCGGTCACGCTCGCTCTCGTCGTCGATCGCCTCGAGTTGATCCCTGATCACCTCGTCGTCGACCCCTTTGCGGCGTAGTTCGTGGGCGATCGCCCGCCGCGCCAAACCCCGCTTGGACTGCTGCGACCGCACCAGGGTGCTGGCGTATGCCTCGTCATCGACGAGCCCGACCTGCTCCAGCCGGTCGAGCACGGCGGTGGCGACGTCCTCGGCACAGCCACGCTCCCGCAGTTTGTCGGCGAGCTGCTTGCGGCTGCGTGGTGCCGACGCGAGCTGACGCAGCACGATGGTGCGCGCGACGTCGTAGGGGTCGGCCTCCGGGCCACCGCGGTCCGCCGGCGGTTCGCGGTCGTTGCGGGCCTGCCGCGGGGTCCGGCGCCCCGCTGCGGTCCTCGGCCCATCCGCGCGCCTGGCTCGACCGGCGCCGGCCGCGGCGTCCCGGGACGACGTGTCGTCCCCGGATGCGTCATCGCGACCCGACCCGACCCACGGCCCGACGATCACGTCTGCCGGGTCGATGAAGTCCGGCAACGAATCAGCTGGACTGTCAAAGGGATTCATGGTGCTGACAGATCACTCATTCCTGTGGAGTCGCCCGTCTCGGGGGACCGGGTGTCCGGTCCCCCGAGACGAGGATCAGAAGTCGACCGCCGTGACGACGCCGTCCTCGGCCGGGGCCTCGGCCTTGGGACCGACTCCGAGCTTTTCCTTGATCTTCTTCTCCAGCTCGTCCGCCAGGTCGGGGTTGTCCTTCAGGAAATTGCGCGCGTTCTCCTTGCCCTGACCGAGCTGGTCGCCCTCGTAGGTGTACCAGGCGCCGGCCTTGCGCACGAAGCCCTGCTCGACACCCATGTCGATCAGACCGCCCTCACGGGAAATGCCCTGCCCGTAGAGGATGTCGAACTCCGCCTGCTTGAACGGCGGGGACACCTTGTTCTTGACGACCTTGACGCGGGTGCGGTTGCCGACCGCGTCCGTGCCGTCCTTGAGCGTCTCGATGCGCCGCACGTCCAGCCGGACGGAGGCGTAGAACTTCAGCGCCTTGCCACCCGTGGTCGTTTCGGGCGAACCGAACATCACACCGATCTTCTCGCGCAACTGGTTGATGAAGATCGCGGTCGTGCCGGTGTTGTTGAGCGCACCGGTGATCTTGCGCAGCGCCTGGGACATCAGGCGTGCCTGCAGGCCGACGTGGCTGTCGCCCATCTCGCCCTCGATCTCGGCGCGTGGCACGAGCGCGGCGACCGAGTCGACCACGATGATGTCGAGCGAGCCCGAGCGGATCAGCATGTCGGCGATCTCCAGCGCCTGCTCACCGGTGTCGGGCTGGCTGACCAGCAGCGCGTCGGTGTCGACACCGAGCTTCTTGGCGTATTCGGGGTCGAGCGCGTGCTCGGCGTCGATGAATGCGGCGATGCCGCCGTTCTTCTGCGCGTTGGCCACCGCATGCAGGGCGACCGTGGTCTTACCGGATGACTCCGGACCGTAGATCTCCACCACACGCCCTCGTGGGAGGCCGCCGATGCCGAGCGCGACGTCGAGGGCGATGGCGCCGGTGGGGATCACGTCGATCGGCGGCCGGACGTCGTCGCCCAGGCGCATGACCGCGCCCTTGCCGTGTGCCTTCTCGATCTGGGCCAGGACGGTGTCCAGCGACTTGAGCTTGTTGTCGGCGGCGCCCGTCGTGCTTGCCGTCTTTGCTGCCATGTGCGGCACTCCTTCAGGTTCGTGGGTGGGTCGCGTCCACCGGCGACCGTCCGCGGCCCGCTGTGCGGTCGGGCTTTGGAACGTGTCAGACGCTAGGCCCCCGCACCGACAACCCGTCAGATCGCGTCCACGCACCTGTGGACGACGGGCCGCCGTTCGAAGACTTGTGGACGAGCCTAGACCAGCTTCCCGAACATCCGTACGAAGTCCTTCGGTGTGGCGTGTCGGCGGTTTCGGACGGGCCCGTGGCCTGCCGCTCCAGCCGCGTCATCCCCGGCCCGGCTCGCGCAGCGGTAGATCGCGGCCCAGCCGCCGCTCCTCGGGCACCTGCAGGTCCTCGCACACGGCCAGCCACACCTCGCGCGGCTTGATCCCGTCGGCGATCGCCTCGTCCGGGGTCCGGTTGCCCAGCTTCTGCAGGACATGACTGCCGCCGAGTACCCCGGCATAGGCCGAGCCGAACTCGTCGGCCATGAGCCGCCTGTACTCCGAATGCTTCACCCGACCAGGGTAAGTGCTCCACCGCCCGCGGCCGGCCCGTCCGGCGACCGCCCGGTGGGTGCCGTCGCGTCGTAGGTTGGTCGATCATGACGATCGATCGGCTGCGCAACAAGCGCGTCCTCATCACCGGTGGCGCCCGCGGCATCGGCGCCGCTCTGGCACACCGGCTGGCCCGCCGTGGAGCCCGGGTGGCCGTCGCCGGACTCGAGCCGGAGCTCCTGCGGGCCGTGGCATGCGACATCGACGGCCCGTGGCGCGAGCTGGACGTCGCCGACAGAGAGCAGGTCGACAGGGTCGTCGCCGACCTCGTGGCGGAGTTGGGCGGCCTGGACGTCGTCGTGGCCAACGCAGGCATCGCCCGGCAGCTACCGATGGTGGGCGGCGACCCGCAAGTCATGGAGCGCACCGTGCAGGTCAACACCCTGGGCACCTACTACACCCTGCGCGCGGCCGCGCCTCATGTCGCGCACCCGGGCGGCTATCTCCTCGCGACCGCTTCGCTGGCCGCGGCGGTGCACGCGCCGCTGATGGGCGCCTACTCGGCCTCGAAGGCGGCGGTCGAGGCACTCGGCAACACCCTGCGCTGGGAGCTGCGCGGCACCGGCGCGCGTGTCGGCATCGCCTACTACGCCGAACTCGACACCGACATGACCAGCCGTGGGTTCGGCACCCGTGCCGGGTCCGTGCTGCTCGGCGGCCGGCGAGCGGTCACCGTCGTCACCCCGCTGACGGCGGCGATCGACGCGCTCGAGCGCGGCATCGGCAGACGGTCGCGATCCGTCTGGGCACCGTGGTGGATCGCGCCACTGCTACCGGGCCGGATGGTCGCCCAGCGGATCGCGGAGTTGCGGCCCATGCCGGACCTGCAGCGAGCGCTACGGATCGCCCGCGACGAGGAGACGGATTTCACGACACCTCAACCGGGTTCGCAGCAGAGGGGCACTGTATGACGAGTCGTGTCCCGCCCGGCGGCCGGCGCTCCAACGGCGTCCTGGCAAGCGGCTTCGCGCACCTCGCGGGGCGCGCCACAGGCACCGGGCCACCGGCTGTCTTCACGGTCCTGGGTCGTGGCCGCCGCACCTTCTGGGGCTGGCTCGCCTTCGCCGCGACCCTGATGCCCTTCGGGTCGCTGCCACGTGCGGACAGCGAGCTGGTCATCCTGCGGGTCGCCCACCTGCGACACAGCGTCTACGAGATCGCACACCACCGGCCGCTCGCGCGGCGCGCCGGCCTGACCGGCACCCAGGTCGATGCGCTGCTGCGGGAGATGCCGGAGGCGGCATACTTCTCGACGCGGCAACGAGCGCTCATCGCAGCCACCGACGAGCTGCTCTCCGACGACGATCTGAGCGACGCCACGTGGGCCCGGTTGCACGAGCACCTGGGCGACCGCGGCTGCGTCGAATTCCTCCTGCTCGCAGGGCATTATCGGATGCTCGCCACGACGCTGGGCACTTTGCGCGTTCCGCCCGACCGGCGGGCGGAGTCCCGGCCCGGTTGTCGCACCGGGATGCGAAGCTGACCCTGGAATGACCGACGACGTCCTGCAGCGCTTCTCCCCCGCCACGCGCGCGTGGTTCGAGGGGTCGTTCAGCGCGCCCACACCAGCCCAGGCGGGCGCCTGGGACGCGATCAGCAACGGCGACCACACGCTGGTCGTGGCGCCGACCGGATCCGGCAAGACGTTGGCGGCGTTCCTGTGGGCCATCGACGCGATGATCCGCGAGCCGGTGCCGGAGGACCCGAAGGCCCGCTGCCGGGTGCTCTACATCTCGCCGATGAAGGCCCTCGCCGTCGACGTCGAACGCAACCTGCGCTCGCCCCTCGTCGGCATCCAGCACGCCGCCGACCGGCTGGGCATCGCGCGTCCCGACGTGTCGGTGTCGGTGCGGTCCGGTGACACCCCGGCGAACGAACGACGGGCATTCGCGCGCCGACCCACGGACATCCTGATCACGACACCGGAGTCGCTCTTCCTGCTGCTCACCTCCAGCGCGCGGGAGGCGCTGGTCGGCGTCGAGACCGTCGTCGTCGACGAGGTCCACGCCGTCGCCGGCACCAAACGCGGCGCACACCTCGCGCTGTCCCTGGAGCGGCTCGACGCCCTGCTGACCCGGCCCGCGCAGCGCATCGGTCTGTCGGCGACCGTGCGTCCGGTCGAGGAGGTCGGGCGCTTCCTGACCGGCGGCCGGCCCCTCACGACGGTGCAGCCACCGGCCGAGAAGCATTGGCAGCTCGACGTCGTGGTGCCGGTGGCCGATCTGACCGAGCTGGGCAAGGTCGCGGCCGACGTCGACGGCCCTCCTGCGGTGCCTGGGTCCGACCCCGTCGAGCGGGCCTCGATCTGGCCGCACGTCGAAGAACGCATCGTCGACCTCGTCGCGGCCCACACGTCGACCATCGTCTTCGCCAACTCCCGTCGCCTCGCCGAGCGGCTCACCGCACGGCTGAACGAGATCTGGGCGGATCGACAGGGCGAAGCGCTGGAGGAGTCCGCTGGTCCGGCCGCCCAGGTCATGGCGCAGTCGGGCCAATCGAAAGGCGCACCAGCGGTTCTGGCACGTGCGCACCACGGATCGGTGGCCAAGGAGCAACGCGCCGAGATCGAGGATGCCCTGAAGTCCGGCCGGCTCCCCGCGGTCGTCGCGACCAGCTCCCTGGAGCTCGGCATCGACATGGGCGACGTCGACCTGGTCGTGCAGGTCGAGTCCCCGCCGAGCGTCGCCAGCGGGTTGCAGCGCGTGGGCCGCGCCGGCCACCAGGTGGGTGCCGTCTCGCACGGGGTGTTCTTCCCGAAGTTCCGCGGGGACCTCGTGCAGTCCGCGGTCGTCGTGGCAGGCATGCGAGCGGGAATGATCGAATCCCTCGCCATACCGAAGAATCCCGTCGACGTGCTCGCACAACACATCGTGGCGATGTGCGCGATGGACGACTGGTCGGTCGACGACCTGCAGCACCTGGTGAGCCGCACGGCGTCGTTCGCGACGCTGCCCCGGACGGTGACCGAGTCGGTGCTCGACATGCTCGCCGGGCGCTATCCGTCCGACGAGTTCGCCGAGTTGCGGCCGCGCATCGTGTGGGACCGCATCACCGACACCCTGAGCGGCCGGCCCGGTGCCCTGCGCCTCGCGGTCACCAGCGGGGGCACCATCCCCGACCGCGGGCTCTACGGCGTGTTCCTCGCCGGTGGGGACGGGCCCGGGCGGCGGGTCGGCGAGCTCGACGAGGAGATGGTCTACGAGTCCCGGGTCGGCGATGTCTTCACCCTCGGCACCAGCAGCTGGCGCATCGAGGACATCACCCACGACCAGGTGCTCGTCACGCCCGCCCCCGGCCAGCCCGGACGACTGCCCTTCTGGAAGGGTGATGCACCGGGCCGGCCCGCCGAATTAGGCGCTGCTCTGGGTGAATTCGTGCGGGAGCTGGTCACCCTGGGCGACGCCGAGGCGCGCGCCGCGGTCGCCGCGACGGGGCTCGACGAGTGGGCGACGGACAACCTGCTGGCCTATCTGCGCGAGCAGCAGGAGGCGACCGGCCAGGTGCCGCACGACAGGGCGATCGTGGTCGAGCGGTTCCGCGACGAGCTCGGCGACTGGCGCGTCGTCATCCACTCCCCGTATGGCGCGCCGGTCCACGCGCCGTGGGCCCTCGCGATCGCGGCGCGCATCCGCGAGCGCCTCGGCATCGAGGTGCAGACCATGCACGGCGACGACGGCATCGTGTTGCGTCTGCCGGACATCGACCCGGACAGCGACGCCGCGGACCCCGCTCGACTGCTGGAGCTGGTGCTGCTCGATCCGGAGACGATCAGCGCGGTCGTCACCGACGAGATCGGCGGATCTGCTTTGTTCGCAGCCCGTTTCCGCGAATGCGCGGCGCGCGCGCTGCTGTTGCCGCGACGCACCCCGGGCCGCCGGCAGGCCCTGTGGCAACAACGCCAGCGCTCCGCGCAACTGCTCGAGGTCGCCGCGCGCTATCCGTCCTTCCCGATCGTGCTCGAAGCCGTGCGCGAGTGCCTGCAGGACGTCTTCGACGTGCCGGGCCTGGAGACCCTCATGCGTGACGTCGCGGCCCGACAGGTCCGCGTGGTGCAGGTCGACACCGACTCGCCGTCGCCGTTCGCCTCCAGCCTGCTGTTCGGCTACGTCGCGCAGTTCCTCTACGAGGGCGACTCACCGCTCGCCGAGCGGCGCGCCGCCGCGTTGGCGCTCGATCCCTCGCTGCTCGCCGACCTGCTGGGCACCGGTGAGGGGGCGTCGCTGCGTGACCTGCTCGACCC
>Ga0164242_10000780_pt1 | contig 38282 bp, 64 predicted proteins | sample OricomgcompostMG_FD_108783 | JGI IMG/M metagenome (GOLD analysis project Ga0164242, IMG submission 108783) | Miracle-Growth compost microbial communities from Emeryville, California, USA - Original compost - Miracle growth compost (MG) ... | reverse complement strand
TGCCTTCTGCATGTTGTTGAGTTCGTCCACCATCGCGATCACTTCCGCGTCGGCCTTTTCGATTTCCTTGCGCAGTTCGTCAATGGCCGCTTCGTCGCGCTGAACGCGTGTCACGGCGAGTTGCAGGCCATCCGGGAATCGGGGGTCATAGCTGCACGCATCGACCCATGCGCGCCCCGTAACCATCATTTGGTGCTGCAACTGCCAGCGGTACTCGACGGCATGGGCCCCGGTGCGCAGCGCATCCAGGTGCTTCTGCATCGACGCTGGGCACTTGATTTCCAGCAGTCCATCGGCGCCGATCAGCCCATCAGGGCTGCATCCGGTATGGGGCAGGCCAGCAGCGGCCACATATCCGCATTCCTCGACCACCACGCCGCGCTCGAAGGCATAGGCATCGCGCGCCTCGGCTTCCAATTCGATGCCGCGTGCCATCGCGCCGTTCTGGTACGTCTGCACGCATTCGCCGGTAAGGCGCTCCACGGCCAACAGAGTCAGCAGGTTTGCGCGGCTTGTGCTGGGGCCGCTGCGCGTCTTTGCCATCAAGTCGGCGCTGCGTGAGGCAGTGAAGTTGCCGGCACGCGACACCATCCACTCGGCGGATTCCTGCGCTTCGTTAGCCTTCACTGGGCAACCTCCTTGCTGCGCTTCGCCCATGCCGCACGGACGTTGCGCAAGGCGGCGCCCTTGAGGCCAGCGCTCTTGAGTTCGTTTGCAAGTCCCTGCAATGCAGCCATGTCGGCAGCGGAGTCAATCGCGGCATACCAGTCGGCGGCGGCATCGGCCTCGCCAGCGGCCATGAACGCGTCGTCATCCTCGCCATGGCTGGTCAGGTTCAGCAGCGCACCGGCGGTGTACCGCTTGCCGTAGCTGACGCTGGAAGCGACAGCCTGTACCGCGTTCTTGTTGCCGGATGGATCGGCGGGAAGCGTGATCGTCGTCTCTTCGCGATGCCCGGCACGATGCGACAGGACGCCCGTGATGCTGATTCCGCCTGTGAAGTCAGTTCGGAATGTGAGGGCAAAGCCGTGGCGCATCAGCACCGGCTTGATCGCCGCATTGATGTCCTCCCATAGCGCGTAGGTGTAGCGTCCAGCTGCATTCCCGCGCTCACCGATCGTCGGCAACTCGGGCTGAAGGTCAGCCATCGACGCATCGAACGCGGCGCGAGCGGCCAGCGCATCCGCGTCCTTTTTCATCTGCATCAACCGTTCCAGCTTGTCGATATCCACGGATGGATCACGCGCGGCGCGCTCGATCATCGCGAACATGGGCGACACATCCGCTGGTGCGGCCAGCTCCTGGTGCTGCTCAACTCGTGCAACGTTGGTCATCTCAATTCCTTGCCGGTATAGCGACCGGCGCGCTTTGGAATGGGTGGCAGTGGCCGGTGCTGATCTCCGGCTTGGCGGGGGTATCCCAGTCGGCTCAATGCGTCAGTCAGGAGCCTTCATTTCGACCGGTGCTTTCGGTGACGCTGCCTACTTCTCCCGCTCTCTGCGGCCAGCGCATCAGCCTGCGCATTCACTGCCATAAATCGAACATCTGCCAGCCGTTTAGCGTTGGCTGGCGTAGGGGTTATGCCGCCATGCTTTTCGGCACGTCGTCTTTCTTGATCGTCTTTTTGAATCCGACGCGTCCGGCGAGGTGGAACACCACAATGCCCTCGGGGTCACTGAATCCGGGCGCGGCGTAGCTGCCGTTTTCGGCGAGGTCAGCGAGACACTTGTCGATTTCTTCGGTACTGAACGGGCCGCGATAAAGCGTCGGCACAACAAGGCAGCATTCCGGCAGGCCGCCGTCACTCCACCTGTCCGTGTCGAACAGGGAAAAGCGCTTTTCGGTGAGCCCGTAGCGCCGCTGTATGCCAGCTCCCCACCATTCCCCGAAGTGGCGACCAGGCCCAAGCTGCAACAGCTCGTCCTTGTGATCGTGTGCCCATGCGGAGAAGCCGAAGTTGTCAGATTCGGGCGTGATCCAGCGGGTACGGCTGCCGGTCAGAAACTCGCCGTTCTCGCCAATGAATATTTGCGCGTTCGTGCCGTCGATCTTTTCAGTGACGATGATCTCCCGCGACAGGCGCGGCATTTTCGGAAACTCGACAAACTCAACTACGTCACTCATCACGCACACCTCTGCATAGCTGGCCCAACAGCTTGACTCTGGCTTTACTTTTAGGCGGATTTTTCGAATGACGTTCACGCTGCGGCACTCACTGCCGGAGGCGTGTAATCTGGATCGTTAGCCGGAATCCCGGCGACGATGGAAAGAATCTGGATCACTCGGCACTCCTTAATTCGCGAATTTCAGCGCAGCCCAGACAAGGCCGCATATGCCTGCGTCGATCAGCAGCAGAACGGTGATGACGTGGCGGAATGTGGGCCAGGGCTTCATGCTTCCAACTCCGCCGCTTGGCGAACCAGCACGGCACGCTCATCAATCAGCGGGCGGATGGCCCGGAACAGTGCGGGAAGCGTCTTTTGTTCGTCCAGGGTCAGCGGCTGATTGCCCAGCTTTTCGATAGCGGGCCATGCGTTCATTGCGGCTACGGCTGCGGCAATCATTTCGATGTGGCCGTTGCCCTTGCCGTCGCGCTGCAAGTGGATGGCCTCGTCCAGGAACAGTTCGATCACGCGATCCGTATCTGCGTCGATGACCTTTGCGGCGGCGTCGATTCGCTTGTCTCGCGCCGCCAGTTCGTCGTGGCGCCAGTCGTAGCTATCACCGGGGCCGGTTAGGATGGGGAGGGCGTTCATACGTTTTCTCCCGTTGCGGAGGTGATGGAGGTTGCGGCGCTAAAGTTTCGAGTGGCCAGGCGCAAAGCCTCGGCTTTTCGCATCCTGCATTTCCTGTGTCGTATGTCGTCACATTTCCTGCAGACTCGCCTCCCGGAACGAAGGCTGGTGTTCTGTTCGTCGAAAGCATGCCCTCTTACGCAATGTGTTTTGCGCGCGTTCAATGCACTAAAGCTGTTGCCGCGAATGACGTTTTCAGCGTGAGTTACGGACTCAAGATGCTCAGGGTTTACACACTTCCTATTGCGGCAAAGATGATCCATCAGCGGGCCTACTTCGCCGCGAAAAATCTCGTATGCGAATCGGTGCGCGCGAACATACTTACCCTCAATTTTCAGGCGCCCATATCCATAACGATCAAGCGATCCTTGCCACTCCCAACACCCGGACGGGCAAACAGCAATAAATTTCTGGAGAAAGTCGCTTTGCGCGCGGGTCATGACGAAATGCCTACGCGGGTGAGCTCGGAAGCCCTCCCTACAACCCGCCGCATCACAATCGACCATCCAGCTGGGATGCGATCCACCGGGCCGATGTACGTGACGTATTGAGCGAAACCGCCTTGAAGCCGGGCGATGCGGCAGCGGAAGGTGCGGGCGGTCATGACACCCAGCCTTGCCGCACAGCAAGCATCACCAACCCGATACCCAGCACGATCAGCCAGATCAGGCCAGTGAAAAGGAAAGCGGCAGGGTTGTCGCGATATTCCTCGCGGATCAGCTGCCACGCGGACGGCACGGGCAGGTCCATTTCCATCTTGTGCGTCGGCTCGTAGCGCTCGGCGTGGTGAATGGCCTCACGCTGGTCCGCGAGGTACGCGGCCAGGGCGCGGCGCTGTTCGAGGGTGGGGACGGGTTGGGCGCTCATGCCGACACCTCCACCGGGAACCGTGCGTCGAACGCGGCTACCGCCTCGGCAATCTCTGCCTGCCCGAACACTGGCGACGCGCGGAACGCGGGGATGATCGTTTCCCGCATGTTTCGCACCGTGCGGGCGTCGTCGTGGCAGCGGTAGCACAGGTAGTACGCGGCGACGTCGGAAGGCATCAGGGCCACGGATGCACCGTAGTTGGCGATGATCTGCTGCAGGGTCGGGGTCATGCCGCCGCCTCCATCGGAACTGCGCCCGATGCATTCAGCAGCTCCGCGCCGAGTTGGGCGGCTTCTTTGCGGGACAGGTAGAGCGCATCGCGGCCGATCTTGACCGTGACGGCGCAATCGCCATCCATCGCGCCTTCGTTACGGGCGGCACTGACCGACTGCATTACAGACATCATCATGAGGCCTGCCATGGCTCAGCCCTCCACACCGACGTAGCCGATGGCGACGTGCGGATGCTTGGCGCTGAACTCGGCGCGAGCAATGTCGGCGCTGGCAGCGCGGACGAAGGCGACTTTGTCGACCAGGCCGCCGTAGCGGTTGGTGGTCAAGTACTCGATGACGTAGGTCTGCATGTCGTTCTCCCTGGCCGTGTTGGCTTGTGTCTAGCACTAATCGTGCTTCGTTGGGAGAGAGTCTGTGCCTACAGATAGAGCCTGTCAAGCACAATTTGTGCTTTTATCGATTGATTCTAACTATCGGTTTTCGATTTCCGATAGGCGCGCCGAAGTGGCATCAGCACAGCCAGTTCTTCCGGCGTGGCGTCGTCCATGATGGCGGCGGCTTCCACGGACTCTTTGCGCTTAGCCACTTTCAAGTCATCCGAGATGGATGCCAGATAGACAATGGTGATTCCGGCCAGCTCGCACATTTGCAGCCGGCAAGGTCGGCATCGTGCAGCCGGTGAACGTTGGCGGGGTCGACTCCCTCGGCAGTCGCCAGCGCCAGCAGGTGCGCGCGTAACGGTTTCAGGGTGTCAGCAAGCGGTGACAGCGGTGCCGATACCGCAGGGGTCGAAATGTGATTTACAACTTCCACGCGTTGCGAATCTTGCGAATCTTGCGAATCGGCCGCCCTTTGCCGCCCCTGATTCGCGGATTTCGCAGGATTCGCAGGGATACGCGCCTCCTGTAACACCTTCCGGCTCATGCCGCGTTCCCCGCGCAACATCATACCTACGGCCGAAGCGGACTTGTAACCGAGCGCCTTGGCTATGGCTCCTTGCTTGCCCACCTTCTTTTCGAGCAGCTCGGCCAATATCTCAACGTGCTTTCTCATATAAGGAGACCCATGGAGGATCAACAATTTTACTTGTGATTTCATGGGGTTACATCTAGCACAAATAGTGCTTGCATCTGGGCGTGGAAAGTAGCACGATTAGTGACATGAACCTCCCTGACTACATCACACTTATCGGCGACAAAGCTGCCTCTGACCTGTTTGGCATCTCGGAGCGAGCGGCTACCAGCTATCGGTTGGGATCGCGTAGCCCTCGCCCGGCAGTAGCCAGGCGCATCGTCGCGGCGACTGGCGGCAAGGTGAGCTGGGCAGACGTCTACGCCAAGCCAACCAAGCAAGAGGCGGCCTAAGCCATGTCGCCGGCAACGCGCACATGCCCGCCGATCTGGCCGTGTCGTTCGCGCACGCTGTTGGCAACTGGGGGATGGTCGCAATGGCTGGCCCATAGCGTCGGCATGGATCTCGTGCCGCGTACCGAATCCACCGAAGAACGAATTTTCAGGCTTGAGGCGGAGAACGCCCAGCTCAGGAGTGCAGCCGCATGATCACCGACCACGGCGAAAACGACCCGCTGGAATTCACGCTGAGCGAAGGCTGGCAAGCCGTCGCCCGTTTCGGCCGCGAGGCTATCGAGGCCAATCGGCAGGCGCGCAATGACGAGGATGCAAAGCGGGAGGCGCGGCCGTGAGCGCCATGTTCCGCCATGCCTCCATGCGCGTCGCTGGACGTGTCTACGTCGCCGCGATGGAGGCAGGCGACCGTGATGCAGCCGTGCACGCGTGGCGCCGCCTGACAGCGCTCATTGCGCAGCGCAGCCGGGAAGAGGTTGCGGTGATGGAGCGGCGGATGGGGGTGCGCTGATGGCTGGCGACTGGATCAAGATGCGGTCAGAGCTTCAATCGCATCCGAAAGTTGTCCGCATTTTGTCCGCAATGCGTCCGCATGACGTCCAGAATGCAACGGACAAGTTTCGGGTAATCGGCGGACTTCATGCGGCGTGGTCGGTGTTCGACACTCATTCGACCGATGGGGTTCTGTTCGGCTACACGCCTGATCTTTTGGATCATGTGATCGGTTGGCCCGGCTTCGCTGAGGCAATGATTGCGGTCGATTGGCTGTCCTTCGATGGCCGCGAAACCCTTACGCTGCCTGAGTTTGACGAGCATAACGGCCAGTCGGCCAAGCGTCGCGCCGAGGATCAAAAGCGCAAAAGGGACAGTCGGAAATGTCCGCAACCTGTCCGCAATCTGTCCGCAAACGATGCGGACAAATCTCGGAATGAAAGCGGACTAGATAAGAGAGAAGATAAGAGAGAAGAACAAAAGCAAAAGACTACGCCTGACGGCGAACTCTTCGATGGCATCCCCGAGCAAGTCGTTCACGACTTCAAGCAGCTGCGCCAGAAACTCCGCGCTCCGATTACCACAACCGCGATGGACGGCATCCGCCGAGAGGCTGGAAAGGCCGGCTTGACGCTGACTGCCGCCTTGACGATGTGCTGCGAGCGCGGGTGGCGTGGCTTCAAGGCCGAATGGGTGGCGGGTAACGGATCGGTCACGCCGCAGCCGACGAAGCGCCGCAAGCAACTCGGCGAAGGCAGCTCCACCAACTACGGGCTGCCGAAGTGAACGCCGTCGTTCGCATGGCTGAGGCCCGCGACCTGGGCATCCGCGTCCCGCCGCACTCCATCGACGCCGAGCAGTCGGTGTTGGGCGGCCTGATGTTGGCCCCGGATGCTCTGGACAAGATCGCCGACCGAATCAGCGAGGCGGATTTCTACCGCAAGGATCATCGACTGATCTGGCGGGCGATCATGGAATTGTCTGCGCGTGGCCAGCCTTGCGATGCCGTGACGCTGGGCGACTGGTTCGACAGCAACGGGCTAGGCGACATGATGGGGGGCGCGGCCTACTGCATCGAACTGGCGAATACGATCCCGAGCGCGGCCAACATCATCGCGTATGCCCAAATCGTCCGCGAGAAGTCCGTCATGCGGCAAGTCATCGACCAGGCAACACAGTTGGTCGAGTCGGCCTATGCCGGGCAGTCCAACGGTGTCGAACTGGTGGACCGTGGCATCACGGACTTGATGGCGTTGCAAAAGGTCGAGACGCGCAGCGAATACACGTTGCGCCAAGCAATGACGATGGCTTACGCCGAAGCGGAGCGCGCCCGCGAATTGGGCGGACGTATCCCCGGTATTGCATCGGGGCTGGTTGATCTGGATCGAATCCTTGGCGGCTGGCACGACTCCGACCTGATCGTGATTGGAGCACGACCGTCGCAGGGGAAAACGGCCATCCTGCTGAACTTCGCCACGGCCTGCGCGTTGCCGTCCGGGATCATTTCCGCCGAACAGCCCGCGCAGCAAATAGGCGCCCGCGTCATGTCGATCAAGTCGCATGTTCCAGCCGAGCGGATGCGTAACGGAAGGTTCGAGCCGCAAGACCTGCACAAGCTGGAAAACGCGGTGGGCGAATTGTGCGAGCGGACTTGCATGATCTACGACCGTAGCTCGCCGACCATCGCCGACGTGTCGCGCATGGCGCGCAAATGGAAGCAGCAAAACGGCATTCGTGCCCTGTTTGTCGATTACGTGCAGCGCATCGAGGCGTCGCAAACCCGGCAGAGCGCCAACAAGGCGGAGAGGGTGGGTGAGGTGGTGCGCGGACTCAAGAACCTGGCGCGCGATCTGGAAATACCCGTGATCTCGTTGGCGCAGGTCGGACGGCAGGCGGATGGGCGCCAGCCCGGCATGGGCGACTTGTCCGATTCCAGCGAGATCGAGAAAGAGGCCGACCAGATCCTGACCTTGTTCCGCCCCGGCACGGCTGACGACAACGCCGACGACAGCGAAGCAATTATCAGCGTTGAAAAGAACAGGCACGGCCCGTGCGGCGAAATCAAGACCGTATGGGTTCCCGAAACCATGCGGTTCCTAAGCCGTTTCGAGGGGGACTTGCCATGACCGATGTTGTGGAAATGATCCGCGCCAACGTGCGCAAGGACGAAAGCCGGCGCGACCAAATCCGCCGCGACTTCCCCGGCTGCACGTCAATCATCGACGACTTCCGCGCCGTGTTCGGTCCCGGCGTGAAACCCCTTTATTTCAGCGAGGCAGGCAAGACGATGGGCAAGCAACAGGCATTCGATGGAACGGACGCGGACCAACTGATCCGCCTTGATGATATGGACGCCAAGCGCGCGAGGAAGCACGCATGAGCCAACTCAAACACGAAACGATCGCCAAGATCGCCACCACGCTCGCATCCGGCGACCTGACCGCATCCGAGATTTCGCAGCGCATCGGCGTGAACTGGATGGGCGTCGAATCCTGCCTTCGCGGCATGCGCAATCGCGGCGAGGTGGTGCGGATCGGGAAGGACCGGGGCACGCCGTATCGGTTTCGACTGGCGCGGAGGGTGGCGGCGTGAATGCAATCCTCAAGGAATCACATGCGGGTGAGTTGGTCGAGGCTGACGAGTTCTTCGCGCCGACTCCCTACGGCCTGATTGACGGCCTGTTCGGCCAGTACCACGCGATGCGTGCAAGGGTTGAGCGGCTGGCATCGCTGATGGACGACGAGAACGGCGTGGCGCTGGGTTACTTCAAGACCGGCAACGCGAACGACGATCACCGCTTCCCGGATGCGGGGCAGTTGTTCCGCGTTGGCCCGGCACTCAAGGCGCTGGATGCTGATTTCTGGCAGCGCACATTGAACCTGACGGACGTATACAACGCGATGCCGCAGAAGCGCCGCGACGAATGGAACGAATCCATTCGCGAACTGAAGACGCCGGAGTTCACCGAAGACAACGTGTCCGCGACGATGGAGGCGCTGATGGCCGCGCGTGGGCAGTTCCTTGCTGAGCGTGTCGATGGCATCTTTCGCGGCCTGTCCGGCGAGCACGTGACGAATAGCCCAATGGCGTTCGGCAAGCGGATGATCCTGTCCTATGTTTTCAGTGAGTGGGGCGGCACTAATTCCAGCAAATGCGGCCTTGTGAACGATCTTCGATGCATCATCGCAAAGTTCATGGGACGCGATGAGCCATATTGGAACGCCAGTGACGCGATGCTCAGGGCGTGCATGGAGCGTCACGGGGAATGGCATGTGGTGGATGGCGGGGCGTTGCGCGTGCGCGCCTACCTCAAGGGCACCGTGCACATGGAAGTTCACCCGGAAATGGCGTGGCGCCTGAATGCCATTCTGGCGAATCTATACCCACGCGTGATCCCGGCCAGCTTCCGTACGAAGCCACCGAAGAAAGCCAAAACATTCACGATGATGGGGCGACCGCTTCCATTCGCGGTGCTGGCGATTCTGTCCGGGTGCATGGTGCGCGGCACGAATGACGCGAGCCTTGGCTATTGCGAAGAGTTCGAAATAAAGCCCGCACGAAAGGAGGCTTTGCGCGTACTGGAAAGCATCGGCGGCGTTCGGCAGTCAGATATCACGGTGCGCTTCAATTACGACCCGCGCGACGTACTGCGCGAGATTCATGTCTCTGGCTGCGTGCCGGACAAGGTAAGCCACCAGTATTACCCGACGCCGGAGAACGTGGCGCGTGTCGCAGTGGACATGTTGGACGCCGGCGAGCTTGGCGATTGCACGTTCCTTGAGCCGAGCGCCGGGCAGGGCGCCATTGCTTCGCTGTTGCCGCCCGACTTCACGCAGTGCGTCGAAATCAGCGGATTGCACTGCATGATTCTGCGGGCGAAGGGCTATCAGTGCGAACAGGCCGACTTTATCGCCTGGGCCGCGCAGGCGATGTGCGAAGGAAACCTGTTTGATCGCGTCTGCATGAATCCGCCGTATTCAGATGGCCGCTGGCTCGCCCACCTGCAAGCTGCCGTGTCACTACTTGCGCCGGGTGGCCGCGTTGTCTGCATCCTGCCCGCATCGCAGCGCGGCAAAGATTTGATTCCGGGGCTGGATTACGAATGGTCGGAAGTGTTCGCCAACCAGTTCGCCGGCACGTCGATTGACGTTGCTATTTATGCCGGGAGTAAAGCATGACCACGCCCGACTCCCGCGACCCCACGATGGCCGAACTGTCCCTGCTCGCCGATATCCGCATAGCAGCCGGTGACCCGACCGGAAAGCTCATGCAGACGGAGCTAGTGCACCACATCCGTGGTCTGCGCGAATGTGCCGACACGCTGCGCAAGATCGCCGGCATGAAGCGCAAGACGAAGGAGCAGCGGCTTGCATGGGCATGCGTGACGTTTTGCGATGCGATGGAGGATCACAAGTGACAGCGCGCACGATATTTCTTGACGCCAGCAACGCCCGCGACCGCATGGCTTACGCATGGAAGGTTGCATGCGAGTTGCTGCAATTCGACAAGCCGGTACGCGTTCGGATCGACGAGAAGAAGCCGACTCGCACGCTAGACCAGAACGCGCTTATGTGGGCCGTTCTGACTGACATTGCGCGGCAGGTCGAATGGCCGGTGGATGGCAAGTTGCAGCACCTGGAGCCGGAGGATTGGAAGGACATTCTGTCGGCTGGCCTGCGCAAGACGCAGCGTGTCGCGCAAGGCATCGAGGGCGGATTCGTGATGCTCGGACAGCGCACCTCGCGCATGACGATAGGCGACATGTCGGAGCTGATCGAACTGGCCTATGCGTTTGGCGCAGAGCACGGCGTTGTTTGGGGCGAGCAAAGGAGGGCGGCATGACCCGTTCACCCATGCCCCCGCGAAAGACCGGGCTCAAGGCCACGACGATCCGCGCCAGCGGCAAGCGCAAATCCCGCAGCAAGGCGACCAAAGCGCATATGTCCCGCGTTGCCGAGCTGGGCTGCATCGCCTGCCTGATCGCCGGGACGCCCGGAACGCCGCCAGAGCTTCATCACCCGCGCACCGGGGCCGGGGCAGGGCAGAGGGCGCCGGACAGCGACGTGATACCGCTATGCCACGCGCACCATCGGGGGACGATGCATCCGAAGGTGCCGAGCATCCATCGGGACCGGCTGGCGTTTATCGCGCAGTTCGGCACCGAGGCGGAGCTGCTGGCGAAGGTGCGGGAGCGGCTACGGCAGGCCATTGGGGAGCGCAAAGCATGACCACGAATCCCGCCATCTTCGCGCGCGCGCAACCTTGGGCGCTACCCCACCAGCCTCCCGCTGCGAGCATAGCCGACGATCAGGCCACGCTATCGCGCTGGCGTCTCGTGGGGCGCGAGGAATGAGCATCCCTGAGCGAATCCTGGGCGTGTTCCGCGAAGGCCCCGGCATGATCGCCGACATCGTGCTGGAGACCGGCATGGAGCCCCGCCAAGTCAGCGGCTGCGTGAATTATCTCGTGCGCACGGGGAAGCTACGGCGCCGCTTGTTCCACGTGCCCGAAGAGCTGCAGAAGCCGGGGAAGTCCACGGTCTGGCTGTACTACCTGCCATCGCAAGAGGTGAGGCGATGAGCGCCGCCGAAGAAACACTAGCCCTGCACCTCAAGGCCACGGGCCATGTTTTCGAGCGTGAGCACCGCTTCGCCGCCCACGCCACGGGCGGGACGGGCAAAGGCTGCCGCCAGCGTCTTGTCGCAGCAGGACTCAAGGACTGGCGCTTTGACTTTGCCATTCCGGGCCGAAAGCTGGCCGTGGAAGTTGAGGGCGGCGCATGGACCGGTGGCAGACACACGACGGGCACCGGATTTCACGCCGACCTCCTCAAGTACGAGGCGGCGCAACGGCTCGGCTGGACGGTGTACCGATGCGATCCGGCGATGATCCGGAGCGGGCGGGCGCTGCAGACGGTTTCGATGCTGCTGGGGGATGGGTCATGACTACCGCCGCGCAGCCTCTACCAATGCCCGCGCAATGCAGCCCGTCGCGCTTGCCGCATAGCCTGCGTCCTGCAGCGTCGCCAGCGCGTCAGCGGCGTCGGCAGGCAGCACGCCACCGGGCAGCCTACGGCCACCGGCAGCGATGCGCTTGCGCTCGTTTGCACGCGACCAGCCGGCTTGCTTGCCAGCTGGATCGTGGCGGGAGGCGTCGGGCTTCATGCCAACGACATGATGCGGCGGATCAACTGGCTCTCACTCGCAGCGCTGAGGTGTTCGCCGCCAGCTCCATTCGCGCTCCATGCATAGAATTTTCCGTCGTCTTTGTTGGCCCATACGCGCTCGATGGTGTGATCACGCGGAGCCTGCGAGTCACGTGTGTCGGCCGCCCTGGAGGATTTGACCCGCTTGCCGACCAAGATCTGCATGTTGCTCATGTCGCTCTCCTGTTTGCGCCTCGCCGGAATGGCTGGCATGGGTAGATATTATCAGCTAACGCGCGTCAGTCAAGCGCCTGCTTATTCCAATTTTGCATATGGCCGTATCAAGGGGTGCGACACATGCCACCGCTGAAGCCAGAGGTCTGCATCATCGGCACCCGCGTCGCCGTGTTCATGGGCGCGGACTACAAGTTTTTGGAGCTTGCCGAGGCGGACAAGCTCATCGCGGCAATGCAGAGCAAAGCGGCGGAACTGCGGCGGATGCTCAAGCGCGAAGCACGACAACGGAAACGACAAGGGGTGATGACATGAGCGGCAAACCGGCAAGCCCCATCCCGGTCTGCAGCATCGACGATATCGACGAGGCGGCCGACATCCTTTTCCGCCGCGTCCGCGCATTGCCGCACTCCCCCGTCAGCCTCTATCTCCGGCACGGCGACGTCTACGCGCTGAGCCAGCGCTACCGCATCGAGCAAGTATGGGCAGCACTGTACGCGGAGGACTACATCGGGCAGATCACGCGGATGGAGCGTCCAGAGCAGATCGCGCGCAAGCTGTCGCGGGCTGTCGGTCTCGTGGGATGACATGCCACCTAAGCGGCGGCAACGTGCCGCGCATGAGCGAGGACGATTAATACGATGGGAGCCCCGACGACGTACAGCGATGAGCTGGCAGAGCTGATCATCGACACGCTGTGGTCAGGGAAGACGATGGCCCAGCTAGAGCGCGATGACCCGCGTATCCGACGTCGCACTGTGTGCGACTGGAAGCGAGACAACCCCGAATTCGGCCGGCGTTACGCCGAAGCCATGGTTGGCGGAGCTTACGCGCTCGTCGATGAGACGCGGGACATCGTTGACAACACTTCCGAGCCGGCGGATAGCCGAAAACTTCGGGCGTGGCAGCGATTCGAAGAGGCAAAGCGCAAGGCGCCGCAGATATTCGGCGACCGCGTCACGCTGGCTGGCGACAAAGACGCGCCACTCGCCACCGTGAGCGACACAGACCTGGATGCGCGCATCGCTGAGCTACTGGCAAAGCGTGATGCTTGACGTGCATATCCTCGTCAGCCCCGACACGCCGCGCGAGTGGGTGGCGCAGTGCCTTGATAGCGTGCATGAGGCGGCTGATCGCGCGGGCTACCCCGTGGCAGTCCATATCGTCGATGGGGTGCCTGGCCACATCGGCAAGGCCCGCGCCGCTGGCTATGCGATGGGCTCGCATCCCTACGTGACGTTCGTGGACGATGACGACTACGTGTTGCCGGATGCCTTTGCCTGCCTGATGCCGGCGCTGGAGGCTGGGAGCGACGCGATCTACACGCGCGAAACCACGCTGCAGAACGGCTACTTTCGCGCGACGGATCGGCGGCATCATCTGGCCGTCTACCGGCGCACGTTGCTGGACGGACACGACTTCTCCCGCTGGCCCGCATACGACGCCATGGCGCTGCGCACGCATGTGGAGCGCAAGGCTCGCGAAGTGATTGACCTGCCCGATGCCGTCTATGTCTATCGTCTGCGCGGCGATAGCCCGGCGCGCGTGATCCAGCGCCAGCGCCCCGAACTATTGGAGATGGCCCGTGGCAGGTAACCCGATTTCTGATCCGAGCCTGTGGGGCTGGTATCCCGGACATGGGTCGCCCGAGCTGCCGCCGCCGCCGCCGCAGTGGAATGGCTCGGCTTACGAATTCCTGGCTGACGCAGATAATACCCAGCTACGTTACTTGGGGCCGCCAACTACCGAGCCTTTCGATTTCATCGCGACGAGGAACGGCGGTGACGATGTATCGATACGCGTGACCGCAGACGACGCTGATGCGTCGTATCCACTAGCGCTCGGTGTACCGATGACGATCACGGTTCCGGCTGGATCAAATATATCTATTTGGCTCGACGACCAGAGGAGCAGCAACCCCTACGCGTTGGACGTGACGATTGCGCCGCCGGTTGTGGCTTGTGCCGAGCTTGGACGAGTCACCCGTGCTTATGTCTCCGGCTATCAGCGCGACCGCGTGCATGCATCGCGCCTTGTGCGTGGCGAGAAACGCTGCCTTGTCGCAAACTTCAACGGCGCCATTCCTGCTGCGCGGTCGATTGCGTCGGTAACGTGGCGCTGCGAACAGACTTACACCGTCGTGATGGCGAATGCGCGCATCTCCGGGCGCGAGGCTGAGGTGGACATCACCGCCCAGCTGCAGGGCTGCGCGTGGGTGAAGTGCGTTGCCACGCTGGACAACGGAGAGGTGTACACGCAGCTATTCCGCGTGCAGGTGCAGGACGCGACATGGTTCGATGGCGAGCCTGCCGTGGCTGCCGGGCCGACGTCCATCACGGCGCCATGACCCCTGACGAAAAGCGCGAGCTGGTGGCGCTGCTGGAAAAGCGTGATCGACGCGACGCGCGCAAGCGGGCGCGGGAGGACCTTTTCTACCTCTTGACCGACGTGCTGGGTCGCAAGGACATCGACAGGCCGTGGCTCAAGGCTCGCTGCGCAGAAGTGCAGGCCGGGCCGGATGGCATGCTCGACCTGTGGGCACGAGAGCATTACAAGTCCACGATCATCACGTTCGGCAAGACGATCCAGGACGTCATCGCGAGCCACGGCGACGACCCGCTGCCGGAGTGGGGTGGCCGCGAGGTGACGGTGGGCATCTTCTCGCACACGCGGCCGATCGCGAAAGGCTTTCTGCGCCAGATCAAGACCGAGTTTGAGCGCAATGCCAAGCTGCGCGAGTTGTTCCCGGACATCTTCTGGGAGGACACGCGCAAGGCGCCGAAGTGGTCAGAGGATGACGGTATCGTCGTTAAGCGCCGGAGCAACCCGAAAGAGGCGACGGTGGAAGCGTGGGGCTTGGTCGATGGCCAGCCGACGTCCAAACACTTTTTCGTGTTGGTCTATGACGACATTGTGACGCGCGAGTCAGTGACTACGCCGGAGATGATCAGCAAGACGACGGCGGCGCTTGAGCTTAGCTACAACCTGGGCACGGACGGTGGACGCAAGCGCTTCATTGGCACGCGCTACCACTACAACGACACGTACAAGACGGTACTTGATCGCGGTACAGCTGAGGCGCGGCTTTACCCCGCGACGGAAGACGGCACGGTCGAGGGCGAGCCAGTGCTGATGACGCGCGAGGCGCTGGCCGAGAAGCGGCGCGACATGGGGCCGTACACGTATGCCTGCCAGATGCTGCAGGACCCCAAGGCCGACGAGACGCAGGGTTTCCGCGAGGGCTGGCTGCGCTACTGGAAGCAAGACCCGTCACCGGGTACCAATCGCTATCTCTTGTGCGATCCCGCCAGCGGCAAGCGAAAGAGCAACGATTACACGTCGATGTGGGTGGTTGGTCTGGCGGCTGACGGCAACTACTACGTGCTGGACATGGTGCGCGACCGCCTCAACCTGACGCAGCGCGGAAAGCTGCTGATGGAGTTGCACCGCAAGTGGAAGCCGAAGGAAGTGCGCTATGAGCGCTACGGCATGATGGCGGACATCGAATACATCCGCACGTTGCAAGAGTCGGAGAATTATCGGTTCGACGTCTCCGAAGTGGCCGGTCAGACGCCGAAACCGGACCGCATCAAGCGCCTGATCCCGCTGTTCGAGCAAGGCAAGGTCTATCTGCCCGAAACCCTTCACCGCACGAACTACGAGGGCACGGTGGAGGACCTGGTGAATACCTTCGTCCAGCAGGAATACAAGCCGTTCCCGGTGTCCCTTCATGATGACATGCTGGACGGGCTGGCGCGCATTGCTGAGCCTGATTTGCCGCTTACCTGGCCAGACACTGCCAGCCGCAAACCGCTGACGTTCCTCTCCGAGTTCGCTTAGCGCGTGGGATGACATGCTTTGGGCCGGACTGCAACAGTCCGTCGCGATCCTCTCGCGAGTCCACGCATGGCCGAGTACGACAAGACCGATTCGACGGAGCCGGTCAATACCGAGACGCGCATGGCGGGTATCCGCAAGCGCTTCGCGTCGTGCCAGGACGCTGAAAGCGAGCTGCGCCGCGCGTGGCTGGATGACCTCAAGTTCGTAATGATCGCCGGCCACCAATGGGACGGCCATCTCGGCGAATATCGCGGCAACCGGCCGAAATACGAGTTCAACAAGCTGCGGCCCACGATCAAGCAGGTCATCAACGACAACCGCAAAAACACGCCATCGATCAAGGTGCGCGCGACCGAGGATGGCGACAAGGAACTGGCGGACATTCGTCAGGGGTTGATCCGCAATGTGGAGTCACGCTCGAAAGCCGACGAGGCTTACGACTGGGGCGCGATGTACGCGATCACCTGCGGCTTTGGTTGCTGGACGATCGCCACCGAATACGCTGATGAGGGATCCTTCGATCAGGATATCTGCATCAAGCGCATCCAGAACCCACTGTCGGTGTGGTTCGACCCTGCGGCGCGCGAACTGGATCGCCGCGATGCGCGTTTCGCTTTCATCGAGAGCCGCCTGAGCAAGGCGGATTTCAAGGCGAAATACCCCGGCAAGGAGCTGAAGAGCTTTGATGGACCGGGCCGCGATGGCGACCGCTTCGGCGACTGGTTCGGCGAGGATTTCGTCCGCATCGCGGAATATTGGTACAAGGAAACGGCGAAGAAAACGATCCATCAACTATCCGATGGCCGCGTGGTCGATGCCGACGAATGGGACGCGCTGGCGGATGATGCGGCGAATCCGCCCATCGACCCGCAAACCGGGCAGCCTGTGTCGCCACCGGTCACCGTGGTGCAGAGCCGCGAGGTCAGTACGACCAAAATCCGCATGGAAGTGATTTCCGGCGCCGAGGTGCTGGAAGGCCCGACCGACTGGGCAGGCAAGTTCATCCCCATCGTGCCAGTGTGGGGCGACATCGTTAACGTCGAGGGCAAGGATGAGTGGTACGGCATGACGCGCATGGCGCGCGACGCCCAGACGCTCTACAACTACAACCGCTCGAACCTCGTCGAGATCATCGCCAACCAGCCACGCGCGCCGTGGTTGTACACCGCAAAGCAGATCGAGGGTTACGAGTCGATATGGCAGCGGCAGGGGCGCGACAACCCCCTTGGCCTGCCCTACAACCCCGACCCGCAGGCGGCCAGCACCGCCCCCACGCGCGACGCTCCGCCGCAATTCCCTGCAGCGATGGCGAATGCCAGTTCCATGGATGCCGACGACATCAAGGCGACCACTGGCGTGTATGACGCGAGCCTGGGCGCACAGGGCAACGAAACCAGCGGCCGGGCGATCCAGAGTCGTCAGCGGCAGACCGACACCACGACCTTCGATTACTCGGACAACATCGCCCGCGCGATCCAGTACACCGGCGAGATCATCAACGATCTGATCCCGCACATTTACGACACCGATCGCCAAATCCGCATTCTCGGCGACGATGGCAGCGAGGATTACATCCGCATCAACAAGCCCGTTTTCGATCAGGCCACGGGGCAGTGGGTGAAGGTCAACGACCTTTCGCAGGGCCGCTATGACGTCACCGTGACGACCGGGCCGAGCTTTGCCACGTCGCGCATGGAGACGCTGGACGCGATGATGCAGTTGGTACAGGCCGGTGGCCCGCTGCAACCTCTGGCGTTTTATCTCGCGATCAAGAACATGGACCTTCCGGGTGTCGATGACATCCTGGAGGGCGCGCGCCGATTGGCGGTCAACTCCGGGTTGCTTGAACCAGGCGAAGGCGACACGCCACCGCAACCACCGCAGCCGAACCCGAAGGACGTGGCGGACGCGGAGAAATCCAAAGCGCAGGCCGCGAAGTACGGGGCCGAAGCGCAGCAGACGATGTTGGAAAACCAGCGCATGACGGAAGAACAAGGCGTGCGCCACGCGCTGGCCGCATCCGTCATGCAAGGCATTCCACGGATGCCCGGACAGTCGATGTTCGCCCCGCCGGCCGCTGTCGGCGTGCCCATGGGCAACGTGGGATGACATGCCCTTGACCGCTGCGCAGAGTCATGTCCACGAACCAAGGCGTTTCCTTGGGCATGGAACTACTCGCCAATGGGCGCTGAAGCAATTGAAGCAATCGAAAAGAACTTCGCATCGGACGATGCGCGTGTGGCCGAAACCGTGTCGGATGAGCCGACCGAGCGAGAGGAAGCGGCAGCCTCTGTAGATGATGCGGCGGGTGACGCCGGGCATGAAGAGGGAAGCGACGAGGGCCACGATGAAGGCGGTGAGCCGGATTCCGACGCCAAGGCGAAGCCCAGGAAAAAGCCCGGAGTGCACAACCGCATCGGCGAGTTGACACGGGAAAAATACGAGGCGAAGCGGGAAGCTGAGCAGGAACGGCGCGAGAAAGAGGCCCTGAAAGCCCAACTCCTCGCGCTCACTGGCCAGCAGAACGCGACGCATCAACCGACCCAAGGTGCCGATTCTCCGCTGACGCTCGAAGCGTTCGACTTCGATCAGGAAAAGTTCCTCGCCGCCCTTGCCGAGCGCAAGGCGCAGGAAATCTTCCGCAAGACCGAAGAAGAGCGCACGAAAGCTGACGCGCAACGCAAGCAGCAGGAAACCGAGGCCGAATTCAAGAAGCGGGCCGATGCCTTTGCCAACGATCACGACGATTTCTACGACGTGGTGTTCGGCAATCAGGCATTACCCATTTCCGAGACGATGGCCGAGGTCATCAAGGCTTCCGAAAACGGTCCTGCACTGGCGTATCACCTGGGGCAACACCCTGACGAGGCGGCGACGATCGCCCAGATGCCACCTTACGCGGCCGGTGCCGCACTGGCGCGCCTGGAAGATCGCCTGATCGCTCCGAAGACCCCGAGTCAACCCGCACAGATCACACGCGCCCCTCCGGTGGCGAATCGTGTGTCCGCTGCGGCTCCCGGCGTGAAAACGATGGAAGACATGGCAGACCACATTGCCGCCGTGAGGGAAAAGGCCCGCCGCTGAGCGGGCAACCCTTGCGGAGATTCATTCAATGGCTGGCAATCAGCTTCTCACCACGCAGAAGATCGTGGATCGCGCCCTCGCGGTGCTGACGGAAACCCCGTCGTTCCTGTCCCTCATCAACACCCAGTACGACGACCAGTTCGGCTATCGCGGCGGCGCGAAAGTCGGCGATACCGTGTCCGTTCGCGTGCCCCAGCGGGCGAAGATTCGCGACGGCCGGATCATGGATATCCAGCCGCAGGTGGACAAGGTCATCCCAGTCAAGATCGACTCCTACAAGGGCGTCGATACCGGAGCGACCAGCGCCGAGCTGGCGATGCAGATCGATGACTACCAGGAACAGTTCATCGATACCAAGATCCCCGACCTGATCACCGCCGTGGAAGCGGACGTGATCAATCGGGTGGTGCCACTGGTGCCGGCGACCGTGGGCGACTACGGCGCGTTGGACGACCCCAAGACCATCCTGCAGGCCGGAGCCTACCTGGACAGCCAGCTGGCGACCAAGCGCGACCGCAACTTCATGGTTAACACCTACTCGCAGGTGGACATGGTGAATGCGCTGTCGGGTTACTTCAACTCGCAGAGCAAGGTGGATCGTCAGTACCGCAAGGGTGCCATGTACACCGACACCCTGGGCTTCGACTGGTTCTCGTCCAACCTGACCAGTTATGTGTCGCGCGGCACGGCTGCCGGCTACCTGGTCAATGGCGCCAACCAGACTGGCAGCACGCTGACGGTCGATACCGGCACGGGCTCGTTGAACATCGGCGACACCTTCACCATCGCTGGTGTCTACGACGTGCACCCGCAGACCAAGCAGGTGTTGGCGGGGCTGAAGCAGTTCACCGTGACGTCCGCCGTAGCGTCCACCACGACCACGTTGCAGATCACCCCGGCGATCATCGCCAGTGGCACCGAGCAGAACGTTTCGGCCGCCCCAGCTGACAATGCGGCCATCACCGTCAAGGGCACCAGCAGCACGAACTACGCGCAGAACGTGGCGTTCGTGAAGGACGCCTTCTACTTCGTGACGGCTGACCTGCCGAACCCGCCCAAGGGTTATGGCGTGGACAGCGCGAGCCGCACGTACAAGGGCATCACGCTGCGGTTCCAGAACGGCTACGACATGGTGAACGACATGTTCATCAGCCGCTTCGACATCGTGTACGGCGCGGGCGTGCTTCGCCCCGAATTGGCCGTGCGCGTCCCCGCCACCGTCACCGGCCTCTGAGGAGAGACGACATGAGCAATCTCGCAGTGGATCAGACCCCCAGCAAGTGGGGCGCGGCTCCCGGCACCGACGAAGGCACCGTCGTCGGCATCAGCGCCGACAGCAAGGTGGGTTTTTTTGGTACTGAGCCGGTGAACCAGCCGGACAAGCCTACCGCCGACGCGGCCAGCATCATCGCAGCCCTCGTTGCGCTGGGCTTGGTGAAGGCGGCCTAACCCATCGGCGGGGAGTGCTGGCAGTGGCCTCCCCGCCCCTTTTTTGGAGGGCGTCATGGGCGTACCCACTTGGATGTACCGCAACACCGAGGCCGGCCTTGAGTCGGCCATTTTCGATTCCGATGATCTGCCCAAGGGTTGGCGCGATTCGCCGGATGCCAAGGACGATGACGGCGACAAAGACGCGCCGAAGCGTCGCGGCCGCCCGCCCAAGGACGAGCAGTGAGTACGGTTTCTGCCATCACTACGCGCGCCTTGCGTTTGCTTGGCGCCGTGGATGCCAACGAGGCGCTGGACGCTGAAGACAGCGAGACGGCGATCCTTGCGCTGAACGCCATGTGCCGGCGCTGGGAAGCCAATGGCATGGCGATGGGCTGGAACGACGTGGCCAACCCGTCAGACACAATGCCTAGCCCGCCCGAGGCGGACGAGGCGATTGCCTACAACCTCGCCCTTCGTCTTGCGCCGGAATACCAGATCAATCCCAGTGCAGCCGTGATTGCCTACGCGGATGAGGGGCTGCGCGCCTTGCAGCGTGACCGGTTGGTGGAGATGCCGCTGTCGTTGGCTAATGACGCACCGTGTGGCGCCGGGCGAGGCTACGGCTGGAACCTCTACACGGATAGCGTGCGGTAATGGGCCGCCTGCAGCCCGTTCCCGTTGTCGGTGGTGCCTACACGGACGAAACGCGGCCCTATGACCAGCAGGAATGCGTCAATTACCTGCCGGAGTTCGCCGAGAACACGCAAGCGCGATCAGCGGGCATTCTTCGCGGCGTGCCGGGCCTGACCCTGTTTGCTGATACAGGAGAGGATGCGATCCGTGGCGTGCGCAATGTCGAGGGCATGCTGTTCGTCGTCGCCGGCCCCACGCTATATGAAGTGGCCGCCGATGGCACGAAAGTAAGTCGCGGCACGATCACCGGCACGGATCGCGTGTCGATGACGCACAACCAGCAGGACAACGGCTATCAACTGGTGATCGTCAACGGGCCGCAGGGGTTCGTCTACAACACCGCCAGCCATGCGCTCACCGAGATCACCGATCCGGATTTCAAGGGGTCGATCGTCACCGATTTCATAAACTCCTACGTCACGCACATCGAGCCGCTGCGCAAGTTCTGGTTCCACTCGGATCTGGCCAATGCGCTGTCCTACCTGTCTACCGACGAATACGAGGCGGAATCTTCGCCTGACCGGCTGGTGTCGCAGGTGGTGAACCATTCCGAAGTGTGGATGTTCGGCGAGCGCACCGTGGAGATTTTCGTAAACACCGCCGCCGAGAATGCGACGTTCGAACGCCAGTCCGGAACGGTCATCGAGCAGGGCTGTGCGGCCCGATTCTCGCCGGTCATCCTGGATAACACCATTTTCTGGCTTGGCAATGACGGCATCGTTTACCGGGCCGACGGCTATACGCCAATACGCGTGTCCACCCATGCAGTGGAGCAGGGCATTGCAGAGTGCGACTGGGCAAATGCCATTGGCATGGCGTGGTCTGATCGTGGCCACAAGGTCTATTACCTGACGTTCCCCGATGGCAAGACGTGGGGCTATGACGCCGCCACGCAGCTATGGCACCGCCGCGCCAGCTACGAGCTGGACGTCTGGCGCGTGCAACACCTCGTGTTCTGGAACGGCAAATGGATCGGCGGCGACGCCTTCAACGGCAAGCTGTACGCGCTGGATTGGTCGAATTTCACCGAAGACGGGCAGCCACTGGTGGCAATGCGTCGCACGCCCTACGCCCATGACGGCGGCAACCGCGTCGTGATGGCGTGCCTCGAATTGCTAATGGATACGGGCTTCGAAACGCTGGACGGCGATCAATCCGTGTGGCTGCGCTATTCGGATGACGGTGGGAAGACATACACCAATTACCGCAAGAAGATGCTCGGCGACGTACACCAGTACGGAAAACGCATCCGTTTTCTGCGCCTTGGCAGCTTCCGAAATCGGGTATTCGAAATCATGGTGTCTTCGAACGTGAAGCGGGACTTGATCTCGGCGTCGGTGCAGATGGAGGCGGCATGAATGCCATTGCTGTCCCATCGCATCCGCCAATTTTCCCGCTTGGCGTGCGCTTCGACGTATCCGCCGCACTGGAACAACTCGCGGACAACCCGGACGCATGGAACCAGCACACCATGCGCACCGAAGCCTATGGCACGCCGCACGGTGGCGTTTCCGACATTTGGGTACGGTACAACGATTGGGCCAACTTCAATGGCGATCAGGAGGCATTCAACGGCCCCCACCAATCCGTTTGGTATCCGGTGGCATGGAAGCTCCCCGCTGTACGCAACCTCGTTTTCGACGTGATGCGCGTGGTTGAGGGCGAGCACCTTGGGGGCGTGTTGATCACCAAGATTCCGCCCGGTGGGCGCGTCGAACCTCATATCGACCAAGGCTGGCATGCGGGCTATTACGCGAAGTTTGCCGTGCAGCTCATGGGCAACGAGAAGCAGGCGTTTTGCTTCGATGACGCGACGCTTTCAGCTATGCCCGGTGACCTGTACGCCTTCGACAACTCACGCCGTCATTGGGTCACGAACGACAGCGACAGCGACCGCATGACGTTGATTATCTGCATCAAAGGCAGTTGACCATGGTCAAAGACGACGAGAGAACCGCCTTCGATGTCTATTTCGCATCGGTGACGTCGCTGCAATTCCACCCCGGCGCCGGCACGAAAGACCACCGTGTATTGACCCTTGAGGAATGCCGGGATGTGGCGCTTCAAATGATCGAGATTCGCCGCAACGTGATGAGCGAGGAGAACTGACATGCCATGGGGAGTTGCCGCCGCCGCTATCGCCGCTGGCGGAGCCATGTATTCGGCCAACCAGCAGAGCAAGGCCGCCAAAGGCGCCGCCAACGCCTCGCAGCGTGCCGCCGATGCCGCCACGCAGGAACAGGCCCGCCAGTACGATCAGAGCCGCGAGGACATGCTGCCGTGGCTCAATACGGGCGAGGCGGCGCTGAACCGATTGGCGAGCATCTACGGTCTGGGCACGTCAGCACCCGCCGCCACGCCTTCCGCCTCTGCGCCGTCCAACGGCGTAGGCAACGTGGGGTATGAGGTAGCCCGGCCCTATACCGGAGCGGGCAATGCACTCGCCGCCGCCACATCTACACCGGTTTCCGGCGGGAATGACTATAGCAGCTTCTTCGACTCGCCCGATTACCAGTACGCGCTGGGACAGGGCATTAACGCCCTTGACCGCAGCGCCGCAGCTCGTGGCCGGCTCTATTCGGGTGGCTACGGCCAGGACTTGACGAAATACGCCGAAGGCATGGCAACGCAGAACCTGGGCAACTATCTGAACCGTCTATCCGCCATCGCCGGCACCGGCCAGACGGCGAGCAATAATCTCGCCAATCTGGGCCAGAGCTACGCCACGAATGTCGGCAACATAGGCATCAACAACGCCAACAACATGGCGACGTCCTATCAGCAGTCGGCCAATGCCAACTCGCAAATGGCAGGCGCCATCGGCGGGGCATTCAACAACTGGTATCAGAACAACAGCGCCCGCAACGGCGGGGGTTCGGGCTGGTACCTGGGCAGCAAACCGGGAGCAGGCTGATGGTGGGTTCTCTCGCACCAACGAACGTTCTGGACGTGGCCGACTACATCCAGCAGCAGGGCGAGCTGGGGCGTCAGCAGGGCACGCGCAACCATCTGGCGAGCCTTGCGCAGCAGGCGTACACGGCCGCCCCAGATCAGCGCAATGCGCTTATCGGGCAGGCTATCGGCGCTGACCCGGACGCGGGCTTTGCGCTAGCCAATCAACTGCACGCGCAGGATGTGACGGCGCAAAGCGAACAAGAGTCGCGCCTGAAAAAGTTGCGCGGCGCGGCGATGTTCGGCATCGATGCATTGAAGTCTGGCGACCCGGCACGAATCCAGGGCGCCAGCAATGCGCTAGGCCCGTATCTCACCCAGTTGACCGGCAAGCCGTTTCCGGGGCTTGATCAGTCGCAACTGCCGAAGATGTACGAAATCCTTGCGCAGACCGGCGGCATACCGGAAGCAAGGGGCGTCGTCATCAATGGCAGCCTCATCAACTCGGCCACGGGTGAAACCATGGCGCGAGTGCCTTATCCGCTGCAATATCAGAAAGCCCCGATGGGCCAGGGGTCAGCGGCGGCGGCATTCGATCCGAACATTGGGCAACTGCGCCCCGCTGTCGGCGGCACGCAGCCTGCCAGCGACCCCATGCAACCCTTCATCGATCAGGCGAACGCCGCCATCCAGATGGGTGCGCCGCAGGACCAGGTTGAAGCGTGGTTGCAGCAGCAGGCCCAGCAGATCGGCGCGCAGCCGCAAGTTCCAGGGCAGCCGGTGCAAGGCGGCAATCAGCTACAGACGACGCAGGCCGTTGTGCCAGCGCAGTTCGGGGTGGGTACGCCCGCAGGCCCGAAGCCGCAGAACGAGACGTGGAGCCAGCCCGTCGATGAAGCTGGCCCCGATGGCAAGCCGATCCGGGTGCAGTACAGCAACACCGGGGAGCGGCGCGTGGTAGAGGGTGCGGCACCCATTCCGAAAGGCTCAGCGGCAAAGAAAAGCGACGAACAGATCAAAATGAGCCTGTACACCAAGGGGCTCGCCGACGATGCCTATGCGTATGCTGCCGCAGCTACCGGGAAGACGGAGGAAGAGTTGCGTGCCATGACGCCGGATCAAGTGGCAGGACTGGTTGCACAGGGATCTCGGTGGAGCAGCGGCCCGGTAATGGGTCGAGTGCCAGGCCTTGATCTGGTAGCGAACGCGGATCTTATGGCGTACCACAATTCTGCGGCCGGCAAGATGGCCCGCATGAACAACCCCACGGGACCGGTGGCTAATGCGGACTTTGAGGTCGCATCAAAGTCCATTTGGGGACCAGATAAACCGGACGAAGTGAACGCTCAATTGATCCGCCACGCCCTGCAGCGGGCCAGCTCCGATCAACAGGTTGTACCAGCAGGTGGTCCTACTGCAGACCAAGGTGGAAAGTATCGCATCGGCCAGATCATCGAGGTCAATGGCAAGCAGTACCGCGTGACCGGCGGCGATATGAACGATCCCGACGTGGAGCCGCTGTAATGCCGAAACTCTCTGAACTGGCCGCTCAGCCGCAGACGCTGAAACTCTCACAGGTTCAGGGGCAGACAGCGGCGACTCCGGCACCGGCGGATCAATCGGGCGGCGAGTCCGCGTTCGACCGCTTCATGATTGGCGTGGGCCACGGCATGACGCGCGTAGGGCAGGCGGCAGAGCAGATCAATCGTCACCTTGTGCCGACAAGTCCTGAACTTGACGCCTTCACTGGCAACGAAAGCACGCCGGCATTCGAGTCGCGCGTGGCTGACGAGGAAAGGCTGTACCAAGGCGGGGTGGGCAAGACGTTTGCAGCGAAAGCTGGCAGCGTGACCGGGAACATCGCTCTCACGGCCCCGCTTGGCGCTATGGCCGTACCGGCGCGGGGCGCAACGCTTGGCGCTGCCGCTTTGCGCGGGGCATTGGCAGGCGGGGCTACCGCGACGGTCAGCGATCCGACGCAGGGCGGCGAGGGATTCGCAGGGCAGAAGGCGAAGCAATTCGGTCTTGGAGCGGCAGGCGGCGGTGCTGTTCCTGTTGCCGGGCGCGGCATCATGCGAGCCGCTGAAAACCTTGTCCCGGCCAACATCGTGCAGCGTGCCGCCAATGTGTTCACCAAAAAGGCGAATGCGCAGCCCTTCGCGCAGGAAAGCGAGCAACTGGCGCAGCGCACTGGCATCCCGTTCACGCCGGGGCAGGTGTCCGGCGCGAAGATGCAGACCGGGCTTGAAAACCTCTCCCGCCAATCGTTCTTTTCGGCGGACAAGGCGTTCGAGGCAGACAAGCGGACGGCAGAAGCTGCCGCCGATTACATCCGCCGAACGATGAACAAGTTATCGCCCAACGAGGTTTCTTCCGAGGGCGTCGGCCAGCGCGTGCAGGACACCGTGCGCAATGTGGTCAAGTCCATCGCTGCCAATCGTGAAGCCACTGCTGCGCGACAGTATGGGGCGATAGACAAGGCATTGGGCGGAACGCCGGTGGTGCGTTACACCAAGACTGCCGACACCATCAACAGCATTCTGGGGGAATACGCGGACGTCCCCGGGCAGGCGGCGGCCAGCATCCGGTCACAGCTGCAGGGCATGCTGGACGACATCGCCAAGAAGCCAGCCTACACGCTCAGTTCGGCGCAGAAGGCGCGGTCAGCCTATGGGCGCGCAGCATCGGGAAGTGCCGACATCTTCAAGGACGTGAAAACCAGCGAGCAGGCGCGCATCGCCAAGCGTCTGTATGGCGCCATGACGGACGACATCGAAACCAGCGCGGCGGCATTGGATGGCGGTGCACGCTTTGGCCCTGGCCTGATGACGCAGACGGATGGCGCCATGATAGAGCGCGGCGGCATTGCCGACATGTGGCGCAAGGCCAATGAGAACTATCGGAACTATTCGCAGTTGCTGGATGCCACCGAAGCCTCGCCGCTGCGCCGACTGGTGGGCGATCATGTCAACGTTGGCGACTTCATGACCGTGAACAAGCTCCCGCCAGAAAAGGTGATTTCTACGCTTGGCGGCATGGCCCCCAGCGAGTTGAAGATGGTGGGCAACGTCATGCAGCGCCAAGCGCCGGAAGTGTGGCAGGACTACAAGCGCCTTCTGGTGCAGAACGCGCTGGACGAGGCACAGGCAGCGCCCGCGAGCATGGGGGCCAATGTGCTGCCGTTGAACGCTGCTAAGTTCGTCTCAGCGATGGGCGGCGGCAAGCCGGCGAAGGTGGCGCAACTGCGGGCCTTGTTCACGCCGAAGGAATACGCGCAGATCGACGATGCGTTCAAAGCCATGCGAAGGCTTGGGGACAAATTCGGCGCCAATTACAGCGGAACCGCACCGGCATCCGAAATGCTGAACCTGCTGCGAGGTTTCGGCGTCAAGACGGCGGCCAGCGTGGGTTCGCAGGTGATCGGCTTGCGCAAGATGGCGAACGTGATGCTGAACGCTGATGGCCGGCGCGCGCTGGTGGAGTTGAGTCGGCTCCCGCCACAGAGCCGGCAGGCGGCGTCACTGGCCGGCTATCTTGCGGCCTTGGCGGCCGGCAAAAACGGCGCGGATGGTGGCACGAATGGTCAGGTACAGGACAACAACGGCAATAACGCCGCATTCAATGGTCAGCGCCAATAACCAGAACTGATCGTCGCGCCAGTATTTAACGACCGCACCCGCGCCAACGACGAGTCCGCCCGTCAGCCATCGCGATAGCTCATCCTTCGATGGAGCGGCGATTTTCACTGAACCTCAATGCTCGACGGGCACGACGTTTCGAAGATCTGATAAATCATCTGCCCGTTGTAGTTGTACTCGCACCGCCACGCCATCTTAAACGTTACCGTTTGAACCATTTCCTGCCGACCCGTCCACGTGGCCGTGGCTGCTATCGCAGGGAAAGGCGAAAGCAATGCGGCAACCAGAACGATCCATGATGAAAATCGCATAACTCCCCCATTGTGGGATGACATCCACCATCCCGAACCCTAAAAGTTCGGCATGGCTTTCCGGCTCATCAACCCCGCCCCGCAGTTCTTCACGTTCGACGGCAAGGTGCTGGCGGGCGGGAACCTGTACTTCTACGACACCGGCACGAGCGCCTTGCGCCCAACATACGCCGATCCCGGCCTGTCTGCCGAGAATACCAACCCGGTGATTCTGGACGCCAGTGGCCGAGCGAACGCCGATATCTGGATGGACGGCGTGTATCGCGTGGTGCTGAAGGATGCTGCTGGCGCCACGATATGGACGCGCGATGATGTAAGGGGGCCGGCTGATTTGCCGACGTTGGCCGGCAGCGAGGGCTATTTCCTCAGCACCGACGGGGAAAGTCTGATCTGGAAACCGGTGCTGCAGGTGCCGGCCGTTTCCGGGCAGGCCGGAAAGTTGTTGGTGACGGATGGCGCCACGCCCTATTGGGATGACCCGGCATCGCAGTTGCCGGCGCAATCTGGCCATGCCGGGCAATTCCTCACGACGGATGGAACGGATGCGTCGTGGGCGGCGATTGCCGGCGCATCCTCCACGAGCAACAGCATCACCGTCGGCACTCAACTGGTGCAGTTCGGCACCGATACCGCGCCATCTTCCGGCGGCAAGACTACCTCCAAGTCCGTCAGCTTTCCGACTGCCTACGCGAGCGCGCCACGGGTATTCATCCAGCCCAACGGGTCAGGCCCCACACCCTACGGCATCTATGTCCGTGCCAGTGCCCTGACGATCAACACCGGCAGTTTCATGGCTGGCTTCAGCACCGCCACGGGCGGCACCAGCGCGGACAACTACAGCCGCAGCAACATCACCAGCAGCTTCACGTTTGGCTGGCTGGCGATTGGCACGAAGGCCAGCTAATGGCCGACAACAGCATCCTTCCCAAGTCCGGAGCCCCACTGGTTGACCAGACCGGCCGGCCGACACGCGCTTTCTACACCTTCTTCAACGCGCTGGTTTCGAACCTGCAGGGCCAGATCAACACGATCAGCAAGCTGGTGAAGAACCTCGCGCTAGTGATCGCGGCGCTTGGCGGTGATCCGGACTCAGGCGAAGGCATCCCCGATATTTCCGGGCAGATCGACGCCAAGGCCGACAAGTCCATCACGATAACCGGGCTGGGGTCTATCCAAGGCGGCGGCGACCTCTCGCAGAATCGCTTTATCTCGCTCGATGGCGACGTGGATACCGTGCCCGGCGTGAGTTTCTACGGCTCGCCCGATGGAGCAACGAAAGGATGGGCGGCATTCTCCGACAACTTCGCCCCGTCGATGGACGCGGATGACAACGTAACGCTCGATCTTGCTGACCTCGCCAATAGCGGTACCGGCGCGGCGCTGGTCAAGATCACGCGCGACGCCAAGGGCCGCATCAGCGGGACGAGTGCCGCGACGACGACGGACCTTGCTGAAGGCGACAACCTCTATTTCACCGATGAGCGTGCGCAGGACGCAGTTGTCGTCTCCGGCATCACCGATGGCGATACGGATCACAGCCCGTCGGGCGATGCGGTGTTCGATGCGCTGGCGCTCAAGATCGACAGCAGCGAGAAGGCCGCAGCCAACGGTGTGGCCACGCTTGGCGCTGACGCCAAGCTCGACTCTGGCCAACTCCCGGCGCTGGCGATCACCGAAACATTCGTGGTTAACACTCAGGCCGCCATGCTGGCGCTCGACTGCCAGCAGGGCGACGTCGCGGTGCGCACGGACCTGTCGCAGTCGCTGATCCTGACCGCAGAACCAGCCTCGACGCTGGCGAACTGGCAGGAGTTGTTGGTGCCCACCGGAGGCGTCACCAGCTTCAATGGACGCACCGGGTCCGTCACGCCCGCATCGGGCGATTACACCTTCGCACAGATCGGCAGCAAGCCGACGACGTTGGCCGGGTATGGCATCACGGATGCTGAACCCGCGATCACCGCCGGCACCGCTACCCAATACTGGCGCGGCGACAAGTCGTGGCAGACGCTCAACAAGGCGGCTGTCGGCCTCGGCAACGTCGACAACACCAGCGATGCGAACAAGCCGGTGAGCACGGCGCAGGCGGCTGCGCTTGCCACAAAAGAGCCAGCCATTACGGCCGGCACAGCGGCACAGTTTGTCCGTGGCAATAAGACGGTCGGAAACACCATCATCGGCGGCGGCATAGGCACGTTTCCCGGCAATAACACAGCCGGGACGACAGCCGTCTGTTATGAGGTGGGGACGGACATCGCTGGAAGAGGGGCTTCCATTAAGTCGAGGCGCGGTGCTGCGTCGCCCTACACCGGTATGGTGCTTTCCTCGCATAACGCATCAGGCGACCTCGATCTGGTCTTCATCAACGATGACAGCACCGTCAATTTCGGTACGACGCTGTACGTCAACGAAGTAAGTGGCCGGGTGGGTATTGGTGCGCCTGCTGCAAACTATCAATTTGAAGTTGCTGGACCAGTGGCTGGTGTTTTTTTGAACCGAAGCGGTGGTGCTGAAAGCTTCATCCTCTTGCAAACGGATAGCAGTAACGCAACGGGCGGACAGATACGCGGCCTGACGACAGGTAATGGGCTGCGACTCACAAGCGCAGCATCGGGCCAGCCCACGATGTTGAGCGTGACGCCAACCGTAGTTGACCCCGGTACGGATAACGCCGCGACGCTGGGCTCGTCATCCAAACGATGGTCAGTGGTCTACGCTGCTACCGGAGTAATCAACACAAGCGACGCGCGGGAGAAAACCGCCGTCGATCCGCTGACAACGGCGGAGCTTGCCGCCGCCGCCGAACTTGCCCGCGCCATCGGCACGTACCAGTGGCTTGCCAGTATCGCTGACAAGGGTGCTGGGAACGCACGCCACCATGCCGGCCTGACGGTGCAGCGAGCGATCCAGATCATGCAGGATCACAGCCTCGATCCGTTCCGTTACGGGTTCATCTGCTTCGACGAGTGGCCGGAGACGCCGGAGCAGCGCGATCCCGAGACCGACGATGTGGTGCAGGAATACCAGCCTGCAGGTGACCGCTACAGCTTCAGGCACGACGAACTGCTGCTGTTCCTGGCCCGCGGCTTCGCGGCACGTCTCGACGCGCTGGAGTCAGCATGACGCCGCAACAACACCTTCTGCGCGACTCCGTGCGCGTGGCCGTCGAGGGCTTGGCTGCCATCGCACAACTACCGCAGCCGGAAGCCTTCGGCTGGGTGGTGCATCTTCCTGGAGCTAGCGCATGAACCCCCGCCGCCGCCACGACGACATCAACCGCGTTGCCGAAGTGCTGACGTTGCTGGCCGTGATCGCGCTGGCAATCACCATCTGGATTTGTGCATGACCGTGGAAACCGAACGCGCCAGCGATGGGCATGTGACCTTCCGGCTTGGCCCTGTCGAGCGATGGGTGGTTGGGCTGGGCGCCGCTGCACTGGTGGCTGGCGGTTACCGGATCTACTCGACGTTCTCCGACCGCATGGATGCGCAGAGCAAGGCGCAACAAGACACCGTGACGCAACTGGCGGTGATGAATTCACAGCTCGCGGTAATGAACACACAGCTCGCGGATGTGCCGGGCCTGTCCATGCGCATCACGAAACTCGAAACCAATCAGGCCGAACTCATCCGCCGCGTGGGGCGGCTTGAGGACGGCGGCAGCACGAAAGCGAAGGGGTGGACGCGATGAAGAAGCCGGAATTGGTGCCCAACTGGAAACGCGCGTGGCGCTGGCTGTCCGTGCACGCGCTGGCGATCACTGGCGCGCTGCCGGGAATCTGGCTGAACCTGCCGGCCGACTGGCGCGCAGCGGTGCCGGCCGGGTGGCTGGCGGTTATCACGTTGGTCACGGCAACGGCCGGCGTGTACGGGCGGCTGATCGACCAATCGCCGAAGCCGGACGACACCGATCAGGCGGGCGCGTGATGCTCGATCTTCCCGCCACCCCGGAACGCGTGCTGTCCGCCGTCGTCATGCCGGCGTTGCGCCTGTTGCCACGTCCGCTGTCCACCGACGCGGCTGCCGTGATGCTGCTGGCGATCGGCGGACAGGAATCGGGCTTCCGCACGCGCGCGCAGGTGGGGGGCCCAGCCCATGGCCTATGGCAATTCGAGAAGGGTGGCGGCGTGCGCGGCGTGCTGAAACACCGCACATCGGAAGGATGGGCCCGGACGTTGTGCGAGCAGTTCGACGTGCCCCCCACGGAAGCGGCGGTGTACTGGGCGCTGACCGAGAACGACGAGCTGGCCGCCGGGTTGGCGCGGCTGCTGCTGTGGACCGATCCACTGCGTCTACCGGGCGTCGGCGACGAGCAGGGGGCGTGGGATTACTACGTGCGCAACTGGCGCCCGGGCAAGCCGCATCGGGACCGCTGGGGCGGCAACTACATGGCAGCGGTGAAGGCGGTGACGGCATGAAGGACGACGATCTGAACACGGCGCGTGGCATCGTATGGGCCTGTCTTGTCGTCCTCGGCGTGTACATCGCGGCCGCCGTCGCATGGAACCTGTTGTGAGCTGGCTCACTCGCTGGCTGGCCGCCATTGGCGCGCTCCTGGCCGCGCTTGGCGCCGCCGTGCTGTACGGCAGGGCCAAGGGCAAGGCAGCGGAGCAGGGCAAGACGCGAGCTGCACAGGAGGCCGCGCAGGCGGCGAAGGCGAAGGCCAAACAATTGGAGTCACGACATGAAACTGATGCTGCCGTTGAGCGGCTACCCGATGCGGCGCCCGGTGTCTCTCTTGGTGACGCTCCCCCTGATACTGCTGCTGGCCGGCTGTCAGACTGGGCAGAGTAGGCCATCCGGCGACCCGTGCGCCGGCTGGCATGCCATCGTGCCGGCAAAGACGGACATCATGGCGCCGCGCACGGCTGACCAGTTGCTGGCGCACAACTGCCATGGCGTTGCGGAAAAATGCTGGGTGGCGCCGAACAAGAACGCGGCCGACGCGTGTAAGGCGTTGAACGCGCCATCGCGGATGAAAGCTACATCGCGACCGTGAGTAGCACGCCGGCAAGTCCGTTTGCACGGCAGCGGCGCATGGATGTGCACCAGCGTCTCAGCCATGGGTGTTCTCCGAAAGGTGGGCGGCGATTTTCTCGTGTAGCGCCATGTTCTCGCCGTGGTCATACACTTCCCGCAGCAGCGCATCCGCCGCCTCAAGCCGCGTCGTCACCTCACCCAGCCGCACGACCAGTGGATCGACGGAATCGGCGATTTCGGTAAGGCGGGTTAGTTCGTTGTTGAGCGTGTGCCAGTCGGCTATGGGAATGTCGGCCCACTCGTCGCAGATGATTTGCACACGATCAAGCGCCTTCCGCACTTCTTCATTCATGGGCATCGTCATTCCTCGGGCTGGGTGGCGTGGTACTTGGCTGCGCACGAATGTGTTCCCGGCTGGTAGTACCCGGGGCCGTTGTAGCCGCACAGATAGCAAGGGGCTTTCTCAAACCGCGCACGGTCAATATGCCCACCCTCGGGCGCGGACGGGGCGGCGGATTTCACCGCGAAAGTTCCGGCCAACACACTGCACTGAACGCAGTCATCCGGGCCACGGTCGCAGTGCTTTGCAGGCTTCGGCAAGACCGGCTCACCCATGAATGTCGGGCCGGTAAGGTCATTCATCGCTGCTACCAAACGCTCCGCCGTTTCTTCGGCCTCAAGTGCGCGGGCCTTCCACGATTCGACGGAATCGCAAGCGTTGCGATACGCTCGATCAATGCGGCCAGATCGCCCGTGACCTCGATGCGCCGTTTTGTGCCCGTCTTGCCCTGCTTGACGTGCAGGAACCCGTCGCGCATGTCGCGCTGATCCATTCGGAGTGTATCGGCCACCCGTTGGCCGGTCAGGTAGGCCAGGTCCATCGCGTCGCGCAACGGACCACCGGCGAGCCGCCAGACGGCCGCGAACACGTCATCCTCGATGTACACATCCCGTCCGGCTTCCTTGTTGCCCTTGATGCCGGCGCAGGGGTTGGCCAGCGCGGTGTAGCCTTCGCCTCGCGCCCAGTTCCATATGTGCGACAGGAGTGCTTTTTCCCGGTTCGCGCGGATTTTCGCCTTCGGGCTGCGCCACGCGAGGTATTGCCGCACATGCTGCGGCTCGATGGCCTCCAGCGGGCAGGGTGGATCATCGAAGAACGCGATCAGCTGCTTCAACTCCTTCGCGTTGTCGAGCTGCGTGCGGGGCGCTTTCGTCGGGATGACGATGGCGCGGTAGCGATCGGCCACGTAGCGGAACGTGATGACGGCCGCCGCCTTCTCCGCTCCGGCGCGCTCGATCTCAGCCCAGCGTTTGATGGCCAGCCCGTAGTCGCTGCCAAGAGGCTCCTCGCGCCGTGGCTTGCCGCCGTGGTCGTAGTAGTAGCAGATCGTGCCGGATGGCTTCTTGCGCACGCGCAGGCGCGGCACGGCATCAGGTCGAGCGGGGCGACGTCCCATCGTCAAGCGGCCTTGTTCGGCTTCCAGGAGGTGGAAGCTTGCTCCGTGTCCTGCTCGCCTTCAACTGCCGCCCGGGTCACCACCGGCCAGCCGTGGGCGTCCACATAGTGCCGGATGCCATTCGAGCGCAGGAACGCGGCCTGGCCCGCCTTGAGCTTCGTGCGGGTCAGTTCGGCCAACTCAGCGCGGGTGAGGCAAAGGCTCACGATTCCACCGACTCCCGCCTGTTGTCCGCCACGATCACCCGCGCCAGTTGCTTGAGCGTGCGGATCGGGTACTCCTTGCCACCGATGGTCGCGCTGCCGTGCCGGCCGCTGAGCATGCCCGCGCCCATGTTGCATTCCAGCCAGTAGTAGGACAGCCAGCCGCCGGCGTCGCCCACGGTTTCGGCCGTGGCTTCGGTGGCGACCGCCTGCAAATCTTGAATCGCACGCGGGAAGGGCGAATCCGGCGATAGGCCGAGCAGCGCGTTAAGCGCGTCGTACTGCCTGTCCATCTCGACCATGGCGGCTTTCCACGCTTCGAGCTTGGGGAGCATGTCAGCGGTTTTCATGATTTCCCTTTGTCGTCTTTCCCATTTTGTTTATTGCGGATAATCCCCGCGCATTGCCTTTGCGGACATGCATTTGCAGCGATTAACTGCCGCGTAGCACGAAGGTGCATATCGCGCTTTTTGGGGTCTATTACGTGTTATGCGGCAACCGCGCCGCGAGCGACCTCGGCTTCATCGGGGTTGTCGCCAAGCGGCAGCAAGTCCTGATCGTCCCAAGCGATCACAAGATCATGCTCGCAGCGCAGGGTCGGAGAGGTCGTCCATGCGTCACCGCCAAGCCCACAAGGGCCATGCTCAACGCACACAACAACCGTCCCGGCGTGCCGCTTGATTGCCTCCGACGCTTCCGGCCACGGGGTCACCATCGCCATGCCGCCTACTTTGTTCCTGAGCATTTCGTACTCCTGTTTTGCCGCATAACTAGTCAATCAAGCCGACGTAGCTTCGCTACGCGGCTTATCTCCGGTGTTAGCCCGCATGAACGCGAAGCTCCCATGCGTCGAGCGGGAAAATGTCACAAGCAGCCGCGCCGCACTCTCGAATAATTTCCGCCTTCCTGTCCTCAGCAATGCGCACCGCTTCCTCTTCCGTCTCGGCGTAAATCGTCGAGCCTTGCTTTCTGCCGTCGTACCGCAGCGAGCAAATCAACTGATACCGCCCAACCACATACCCATTCACTTCCTCGTCATACTTCGTGTCCAAAATAATGGCGTCAATCTCCTATGCAATGCAGGCTAACAACGCGTTGCAGCCGATGCCGCTTCGCGGCGCGGCTGAACTTGGGTGTTGGGCGGCATCATTCGCGATGTATCACGGACCTCACGGCAGACCTGCTCGAATGTCTTGCCGTCTTGCAGTTGCTGGTCAAGGTAGACCGGGTATTCGCCGGCCCAGTAATACTCTCGGACCAAGTGACGGCCGTGGATGCAAACTTCTCGCGTCGGTTCCATTGTCAATCTCCGTCAGGACCAACAAGAGAATCCACGCGACGGCTACGCCGCGCGTGATCCTCGGCGTTGGGCGTCTCACAATCGCACCCGTCTTCTGCGCAGCCGTATTGCCTGTCGTGGGCATCGATGCTGTGCCCGCAGGATAGGCATAGGTTGTGCGATGTCTTGATCCCGTGCGCCCGCTCGACGGCCCGCGCTACCCATCTGCCGTAGTCTGGCAGCGTCCATGATCCCTGCTGCCATATCGGAAGCAATGCGGTAATGTCGGCATCGGTCAGCGGCGTTTGCGCTCGATACAGTTCGACTGCCCCAGGTCTGCCGCGCCCCATTTCGTCCGTGCGCCAGAGGCAGCCGCCCCACAGGTAGGCGGCAGGCTCCCTGGTGGCATCATTCGCCAGCGACAGGACGGCCCGCGCCTCGTCGCATATCGCAGGCCAGCGGTCTGTTTCCTCCATGCGTGTCAGCATGCGCTGCATCGTTTCCCGCAAGTCCATTCCAGCAACTGGCGCCAATTCGGCAATTCGGTCTTTCGCGGCGCTCAACTGGGCTAGTAGTGAGGCGACCATCTCTTTGCATTCCATGAGGTCGTCGTATTCCTCGCCGGTCAGCGTCACCACATCAAGCGCACGCGACATTGTCTTTCTCCGAGCAACCACCGCCCATGTCCATGCCGAGCGTTCCGGCGGGCACAATCAGCAGACCGTGTACGTCGCCACCTACGTCTCGCGCATCGCGGCGCCGCCCCGTCCAAGGATCGAAAAGCCATGCCGTTCCTCCGTGCCATTCGCGCCATTGCGCCGCATGGCTCGGGTACGGCCTTTCTTCGCCGGTCGCAGGGTCAAACTTCATCAGTATGTTTTGCATTTCCAATTCTCCAATCGGTCGCCAAAACGCCCAACTAGTCATTCCAGCGGACGCCTATCGGCGCCGCTGAATTCAGTCGTTAGGCGTCAAAGGTGGAGACTCAAGCAAACCAGACTCCGCACCGCCCATACAGGTCCCGGCTGACCACCAACGCGGATTTCCGTGGTCATTTAACGGATTCGGCCGGGGATACGCCCCAACCTGCTTACGGGGCACCGTGATACGCACAGCACTCCGGGCTTTTGCCTTGCTCAAGTCTCCACCTCTCACGCCTATCATGGTTGTCGTCTAACTCCGCGTTCGAGCGGATTCGCTTCGCTCACCGCTCAACTTAATCGTTAGCCGTCAAAACGGCAGCCGTTTCTGCGCGTTCTCTGTCTCCGCTGCGCGGATACTTGCACTCAATTTCATGTCTCACCCAATCCATCTGCCTCAGCACAATCGGGTCGTCCTGTTCGGCCTTCCGCTTCCTGCCCACGCCGCCCTCCCACCGCGCTTTGTGCACGCGCATATCTTCGGCCTCGTCTTCCGTCCCGTAAAACGCAAAACCGCCGTAGCCCGCCACCTCAATCGCCCACCAGTCGCGGCTAACTCGTCGGTCAAGCCGATGCTCACTCGCTGCGCTCGTTCTCACGGCTTACCTCCAGTGTTATGCATCAGTTCCGTGCAGCGCGTTGAACAGGCTGTCTGGAATGCCGCCACCGTTCGTCGTATCCATCACATCCGGATCGCCGCTTGCCAGTGATTCGGCGTGCGACTCTGCGCTGTGCGGCCACTCGATCACGCGGGCGCTCACCTGCTCTGGCGTCATGCCAAAGCGCTCGGCAAGCCCCATTTCGGCCACGGCCTTGTTGTGCTAGGCCACGGCCGCGTGCGCCGCTTCTTCACTCGCCATCGCAAACACGTCGTCCGGCCCCGGTACGTGCATCGCCCACAATTTCGGTTCGTCGCTCATTTCGTTCTCCATGCCGTCGCGGGTGACGGCCAAACCCATCACCACAACTGCCGGCGCGGGATGGGATGAAACGGGATCTCGTCATCGAAACCCGGCGCGGGGCCATTGCCATAGCTCGCCTCGCGCTTCGATTCCTGGCGCTGGGCAGGACGGTCGGACTGGCCGCTGTTCGGCTTCCACGTATCCACGGCGCAATACCACTTGCCGCCCTGCGACACTTTCACGTCGGCGTTAATCCAATCGCCAGGCTGACCTTGCAGCCACTCGATCAGCTCCGCACGCTTGATGGACAGTTTCGCCTTCACGTACTCCGGCGCGCGTTCGTTAGGCGCTTTCACGATCAGGCCGTTGATGTATTGAATGTCGCTCATGGTTAGGTTGCCTTCTGCATGTTGTTGAGTTCGTCCACCATCGCGATCACTTCCGCGTCGGCCTTTTCGATTTCCTTGCGCAGTTCGTCAATGGCCGCTTCGTCGCGCTGAACGCGTGTCACGGCGAGTTG
>Ga0164242_10000779_pt1 | contig 38291 bp, 32 predicted proteins | sample OricomgcompostMG_FD_108783 | JGI IMG/M metagenome (GOLD analysis project Ga0164242, IMG submission 108783) | Miracle-Growth compost microbial communities from Emeryville, California, USA - Original compost - Miracle growth compost (MG) ... | reverse complement strand
GGTCTGGTGAAAGCCCACGACGGCCATGGCGATCAGGCAGATGATGAGCGGAAACGCCACGAAGTCCCAGCGATTGGGCAGCACGCGCCACGCCGAAGCGTTGGCCGTACGGTTCAGGTTGAATCTGAACTCCATCAGCGGCCTCCCGGGGCGGATGCAGGCACGGCGCCGCGTGCGCGCGGTGCGCGGCGTGTCGTTCGCATCGTGCGATTGAACAGGTTGAACGAATTCATGTCTTGAAGCACCAGCGTTTCGGATGTGACTCTGTGTTGCTGTCGGCGGCCCTTGCGCCTTGCCTGCATCGGCTGGAGGCACAGGCGCGCGGGGCCGCGCTTTCTTGTTGATCCCTTGGCTTGCTTTCGCAAGCGACGTCAGCCCCGCATGCTCCGGAACACCCGTGCGCGCAAGTCCCGCCAGCGTGCGGCGAATCTCGAATGGCGGCAGGGCGGAGCGGCCGGCGCGCGCTGGCGGGCGCCGATCACGTCGGGATGGAGGTTTTGCTGCGTTTGCGGCAGGTGCGGCAGAAGAAGGCCGAAGTTCATGCTGAATCTCCTCGCGTCTCACATTCGCGTGGACGCCATGGCGAGGAAAGCCAGCAGACCCGGCTGCGCGATGCCAGTTCGGCGCGCTACAGCGGCTTTAAGTCTGCGCGCTTTCCTCAGGGAACGAAAAAAGGAAGCGGCATAACGGGTAACTGTCACTGTCGGACATCGGAGCTCCTCATCGTCACGGCGGCGCGCGGCGGGCCGTGCCATGCGCAACGCAAGTGGCGGTCCGCGCCTCGCTGCGCATCGACTGCCGATGCGTGCAACGAACGGACCGTGCCGCGAGCGGAGTTCGCTCACGGCGCGATATCGGCCCGATGCTGCGCGCGGAATGGAATCAATACGCGGCGGCGTCGGGTCGACGCTAATCAGAGTGCACGGGATTTACTGCTGGACGCGCACCATCTGCCTGGCTGGCAAGACGGCGGCTGAAAGAAAAGGAGCGCGGACGTCGTGCCGGTCAGGCAGCGAAACTATTCGAAGATCGACAACTGCTACTGTCCAAGGCGTCAGCCCCTTTTGTTAAGACGGGCGAATTTTAGTCACGCCCACTGCCGGAAGTCAACACGATTCGCGCCTCTCGTCAAATGTCGTGCCAATGCCGCCACACGGCCGGTACACGGGCACCGCACGACGCCTCTGCGGCCATCTCGAGGCCGTGATGGCGGCGCGGGATAATGCGCCGGACGGCATCGGCCTTGATGCGGCCCCGCTTGCGGCAGCATTCCGTTCAATCGGCTTTCGCGACTGCGGCACGTCTTGCGGGGTTGGATCGCTTGCCAGCCGCGTAGAGGGGCGCAAATCACGTGCCCGGCAACCCGCCGCGTACTTGTCGGGCCGCCCGCCGCGCCTGGCTGCCTGCGCGTTCGCCCGCCAGCCTCAGGCGCGCTTGCGCATCGGCTGCCGTGTGTCGCCGGCGTTCGCGCGCATGCGCTCCAGTCGCTCGCTGGCCTGAGCCAGCACCCGGAACGGCGCACTCTGCAATTGCTGATCGTAGACACTCACGATCGACTTGACCGCCTCGAACTGGACGTCGTCGAGGCACCAGACGCCCTCGGCGCTGCCGCGAGCGAAGCACGCAAGGAGCGCCTCGTCGGCGCCGTGGACCTGCTCGGGCGTCAGCGCGCCGTAGCCCGCGCCGGCAATCGACTGCGCCAGCACGTACGCATGCAGGAGCGCCTGCGCATCGTGCTGGGTGCCGTCCTCGCGCAACGACGCCAGCGCCAGATGCACTTGCAGCGCGAGTTCGTCGGCACTCGCGCGCGGCATCGGCAGCAACTCGGCCTTATGGCGCCGGGCGCGGGTGGTCTTGTGCTGAGGAAAGGGGATCGTCTTGGCCATGTCGCACATTGGTGTCCGTTCAGGTGCATTCAGCCGCATTAACGGCACGCGGCGCCCAAGGTTGAGCGCCGCCGTGCGAGACGGATGTAACGATTGGTGACAGGCCCGCGCCGGTGCGCCCGCGCCCCGCCCTGCGTTGCCCCGGGGCAGGCCCGGCACTGGCCCGGCGCTAGCGCGCGTCGTCGGTGCCGCGACGCGCGGCCATGAAGGCGTCCACGTGACGGATGGCCGCCTCGCACTGTTCGAGTGTCAGATGGTGGATCGATGGATTCGGCAGGTCGAAGCCCAGTTCCTCGGCGAGCCAGCGCAGCGCGCGGCCGCGCGCCTCGAAGACGTTCACCTTGTCGCGCCGCACCTTGGCGGCGACGAGCGGCTCGAGCACGTCGTGCAGACGGCTCTTGGCATCGCGCAGCGCGGCGTTGGCGAGCCGCCCGAGCGGCACGTTGCGCGTACTGCGCGCAGGTACGCCAATCCATGCCTCGCAGGCCGCGCAGACCCAGAGCGGACCGTGGTCGTCGCGATACGGATAGGCTTCGTCGCCGTAACGGGCGAGCAGCGCCTTCGCGCCGCAGTAGTCGCATAGCGGCTGCGGCAGCGCCTTGATCGGTCGGCCTACGCGCATGCGCGGCTCCCTGGGGCGAAAATCGACGATTGCATAAGCTTGCTTACTTGATTGGGTTTGCGCTTCTGGTGCGTGCGGCTGCCCGCGCCGCTCAACCCGCACCCGCGGCGGCCCGCGTCTCCTCGTGCTCGAGCGAGCGCGCATCGCGCAGGGCCGGAAAAAGCTTCATCCACAGCAGCGCCACGCCGATGGTCGCCAGGCCGCCCACCAGCACCGCGGGCTGTGCGCCCCACCATCCGGCGGTCAGGCCCGACTCGAACTCGCCCAATTGATTCGAAGTGCCGATGAAAAGCGAGTTGACCGCACTCACGCGGCCCAGCGTGTCCTCGGGCGTGCGCAACTGCACGAGCGACGTGCGTACGACCACGCTCACCACGTCCGACGCGCCGAGCACCGCAAGCGCAACGAGCGACACGGCGATGTTGTGCGACAGCCCGAACGCGATGGTCGCGCAACCAAACACGATCACGCCGCCGAACATGGCGAGACCGGGACGCCTGCGCAGCGGAAAATGCGCGAGCCAGATCGAACCCGAGAGCGCGCCCACCGCCGAAGCGGAGCGCAGCAATCCCAGCGCGAACGGACCCGCATGCAGGATGTCGCGCGCGAAGACGGGCAACAGCGCGGTCGCGCCGCCGAACAGCACGGCGAACAGGTCGAGCGAGAGCGCCCCCAGAATCACGGGCTGCGAGCGGATGAAGGCGATGCCCGAAAATACCGAAGCGAGCGTGACGGGCGCGCGCACGGCGGGCCGAGCCTGCAGCGGAATGGCTGACGAGAGCATGGCGGCTACGGCGAACGACAGCGCGCACACCAGATACGCCGGCCCCGCGCCGACGCCATAAAGCAAGCCGCCCAGCGCCGGCCCGACGATCTGCGCGGTCTGGCCCGCCGAAGTCGACCAGGCGGTGGCCTTGGGCAGTTGCGCGCGCGGCACCACGGCGGGCAGCAGCGACGATATGGCCGGCGACTCGAACGCGCGCGCCGCGCCCACGCAGGCCGCCAGCGCGTAGATGACCGGCGCGCTTAGCCAGCCGCCGAAGGTGCCGCACGCGAAGGCGAGCGCGGCGGCGCACTCGACGCCCTGGCAAACGGCGGCGATGCGCCGGCGGTCGTAGCGGTCCGCGACATGGCCGACGACGAGCGTCAGCAGGAACATCGGCAGGAACTGCGAGAGGCCGACGAGGCCGAGCGAGAACGCGCTCTTCGTGAGCGCGTAGACATGCCAGCCCATCGCGACGGCCAGCATCTGAAACGACATCGACGCAAGCACGCGCGCACCCCAGAAGCGCTGAAAGCCGCGATTGCGCGCGAGACGGTCGGGCGCTGCATCGGGTGCGGATGAAGGTGTATTCATGGACGACGAGGAAGGCGCCGCGCGCGGGCCACGTGAGGAACAGTGCATTTTAAAGCAGCGGCCCCGAGGACACCGACGAATCCCGATTCATGCGCGCGGCAGATTACCGGCTTCGATATATACATTAGAATACAACGAGCGCGCCGGGCTTCCCGATACGCGCTTTTGGGATCCATCAGTCAGAAAGAGGTGCTTGAGTGAGCCGTCAGTCCTTGGCGATGAATGCAGCGGGAAGCGCCCCGGGCACGCCGAGTGCCGTGCCGCCGCGCGCGGCGGCGCCCTGCGGCACCGTAGCGCCGGGCATGCGGGCAACCGACATGCTGGCATTCGACGTGCGAGCATCCACTGCCGCCCCCACCACGTTCACGATCTTGCGCCCCGCGTCGGGCCACGAGCGCGCGGAGCAGATTCGCGACGTCATCGACGCCTTTCGGCGTCTGCGCGAGAGCATCGACCGCTTCAACCGCATGTTCGCCGCCGACGCCGGCGAGCCGCCGCCGCGCGGCGAGCGCGGCGCTTCGCTGCAGCCGCTGCTCACGGCGCTCGCGCGTCGCGTAGACGGCGCACGCTTCGCGCGGCATCGCGAGCTCAAGCGCGCGATCCGCGACGCGCGCCGCCTCGACAAGACCCGCGACGCGCTCTTCTCCGACGCCTTCTGCCTCGACACGCAAGCCATGCGTCAAACCGCGGCGGAACTGGAGCGTCTCGATACCGCGTTCGTCCGCCTGGGCGTCGGACACGCGCTCGCCCGGCATCTGGCAGACGCGGGCGCCGATACCGCGACCATCGACGCGGACCGCGCCGCCGCGCCCATGCAAAAAGACGCCGCCTGATCTCCAGCGTACGCGAACGGGCGCGCGCCACGCATCGTCCGGCAAGCACCGCCAGCCTTGCCACTCAGCAGGCGAGCAAGCGCTCTTGTGGCAGTGCGTCCGCCGGAATTCGTTATATTCCATGGTATATTGCGAGTTCGGCAGGCAGCCGCGCCGCGTTGCGCAAGGCTGCGCCACGCGCATCGCCATCCCGCGCTCCCAACCGGATCAGAGGTCACCATGCACGCACCGCCGTTTCGCCTCGCCCGCGCGACGGGCGCCGCGACGCCGGACGAGGCGCCGCATCTGCGCGCCTTCGCTCCCGCCGCCGCCTGTTGCGGCCCTTCGCAAGCCGAACTGGATCGTTCGCGGCGCCGTCCGCGCCTGGCCGATCTCGACGCGCACCTGCACTGCTCGATCATCGGCACCTGTCTTTCCACGCACGAGTTGCGCAAGCTCGTGCCCAAATTCACGCCGCTCGACGGCCAGCACGCAAGCGATCTCGAGATTCATCACACCGCGGTCGAACACGCGATCCAGGGCGGCGCGCTGGCCAAGGCGCTGCAAAAGGCGCTCGACACGCGCTACGCCGGCGCGCTGCGCCGCTTTGCCGCCGCGCGGGATGCCGACGCCGTGCTCGCGCTCTGGAACGAAGCGCGCGCGAGCGGCGACATTCCCCCCGCCTACTGGGCGCTGATGACCCATCCGGCCACGACGATGGCCGTGCGTCAAGCCGCGTTCGGGGACCTGCACATGCTCTCGCACCTCGTGGGCGCGGCGAACCGCGCCGATCTGCGCCGCCTCGTGGCGCTGGAGGAAGAGAACGCCGCCTTGCAGGCGAAGATCGAACGCCAGCAGATGCGCCTGAACGAAATGAGCCGCGAGCGCGACGACGCCCGCAAGGCGCTCGACGAACAATCCGCGCACGCCGCGCGGCCGGAATCGGAGGATGCGGCGCACGACCAGGCGGCGCTGCACGCGCAGTTGGCGGCATTGCAGGAGGCCCTGGCCGCCCGCGACGCGCGGCTCGCGCTTCAGACGAGCCGCCGCGAAGCCGCCGAGCAGCGCGCCGCGGCGGACGCAACTGTTCTGCATACGTTGCGCGCGCAACTAGACGAAGCGCATGCGCTGATCGACGCGCTGCGCGCCGAGGCGCATGCGATGGAAAACGCGGCGCAGCCCGACGACGACAGCGACGCCGGCACGCCGCGCGCGCTGCCGCGCGAGGCGCTCAAGGGTCGGCGCATCGTCTACGTGGGCGGTCGCCCCGGATCGAATCATGCGTTGCGGCGCTGGGTGGCGGCGGCGGGCGGCGAGCTCACGGTGCACGACGGCGGCGTCGAGGACCGCAAGGGCCTGCTGGCGGCCGCACTCGCAGGCGCCGACCTGGCCGTGTTTCCGGTCGATTGCGTCGACCACGATTCGATGGCCACGCTCAAGCGCGTGTGCGAGCGGCATCGGGTCAGCTGGCACCCGCTGCGCACCGCGAGCCTCGCGAGCTTCGTCGAATTGATGATGCGCCTGCACGTGAGCGCTGCGCCTGCGCTGACACCTGTGCCTCTCTCACGGTTCTGTCTGCGTCACGGCTAGGTGGTGCGCGCGGCACCGCGCATGACGCGCGGGTGCGGGCTCAGCCCTTCACGAGTTTCTTCAGCGCGTCGATCTCGGGCGCGCATGCGGCGGCGGCCCGTGCCTCGATGCCGCGATAGAGGCGAATGATCTCTTCGCCCACCGGCGTGAGCGTGCTGCCCCCGCCGCTTTGCCCGCCATGCTCGGACACGGTGGCCGGCGATTCGAGGGCGCGGTTGAGTTCGTCCATGAGGAGCCACGCGCGCCGGTACGACATGCCCAGACTGCGTGCCGCCGCGGAAATCGAGCCGTGCTCGCGCACCGCTTCCAGCAGTTGCACCTTGCCGGGTCCGAGCGCGATGGTGCCGTCCTGAATGACGCGCATGCGAAAGCGCACGTCAGGCTCGCTGCGCTGTTTCGGCGCACCGGCCTGCGTCTGATCTTTTTGGGGTGGGGTCATGGGCGCAAGCATACACGAAGGCTTGGGCCATTCTGGCCTGGCCCGTGCCGCTCAATGCCCCTGCGGAAAGCAGAAGCCGAAATCCTCACAGCCCGGACAACCCGGCGCAGGCCCCGGCACGCCACCCGTGGCCCGCGCAAGTTCGCGCGCGAGCAGTTTCTTCCAGCGCAGGCCATCGCGATTGCGCGCGACGACCTCGGGGAAAAAGCGCGTGAGCATCTGCGTGACATCGTCGCGGCCGGCCAGACCCAGATCGCGCCACAGGTGATCGGGACGCAGGCAGGCATGCGCGAGGATCGCGGCAAGACACTGGGCATCGGCGGCATCGACTTCGGGCGCGGCGAGGCCGATCAGGAAGTCGCGCATCGAAGCCACGAACGCGGCGTGCGTGACATCCACGATAGGCGCCTGATGCGGCAAATTCGGCGACGACAGCGCCGTCACGGCCTCCGCCGCGAAATGCCGTTGCGCAAGCCCCCCGAGCGCCTGCGCCGACAACCCGAGCAACCCCAGTTCGCCGCGCGCTTCGCGCGCCGCCACGAGCCGCGCGAACAGCCACGCGTCGCCGGAACGCGCGCCGCCGGGCACGCCGGTCAGACGGTCGCGGCACTGCTGCGCGCGGCGCTCGAAATCGGGAGCGGCTGCGTCGCCGGGCAAGTTCCTGATCACGTTGGTCATGTCGCTCGCAATCGCGGCCCCACGCGCCGGGATCGGCGCGGACGCCGGTTCAGCGCGCGGGCAAATCAGGCGTCCACGCCCACGATCACGCTCGACGCCTTGAAGAGCGCCGAAGCGGCCTTGCCCGCGGCCAGGCCAAGGCGGTCCACGCTGTCGTTCGTGACGATGGCCGCGATCTGCGCGCCGCCCGGCGCCGCGATCACGACTTCGGCGTTCACGGCGCCCTTGGTGACCGCAGCGACGGTGCCCGCGACGACGTTGCGCGTGGAGACCTGGCTGGCATCGCCGTCGACCATGACGATCACCGACGACGCCTTCACGAGCGCAAATGCGCTCTTGCCTGCCGCCAGGCCCAGCGACGCGGCGCTGCCATGCGTGATGATGGCGACGATCTCGAGGCCGCCGTCGGCGCGCAGCGTGACTTCATCGTTGACCGCACCAGCCTTGACCGCAGCGATCTGGCCGGAGAAATGATTACGGGCGCTGGTACGCATGGGAGCCTCCTGAGAATTCGCAAAATGCGCGAAACGATGAAAAAACCGGCGCGGCGCGCGCTGGCGCGATGTTCGAATGCAGACACCCAGTGTAGCGGGGCAGCTCGACCACGCACAGGTGTTATCGAGAAAATTGGCCATGCGGCCAGGTGCATGAACCGGGCAGTCCGTCGTAATATATGGACCTTTATAACGCTACGGGGTAGAAGAGATGATCCGCAAGCTGATTGCATCTGTCGTGGTGATGTCCGGCGTACTCGCCGCCAGCACGGGCGCATTCGCGGCCGACGACAGCGATGTCAACGTGCTCTACGCTGGCTCGCTCGTGAATCTGATGGAAAAAAGCGTCGGCCCGGCGTTCGAGAAAGAAACGGGCCTGCACTTCAAGGGCTACGCCGCCGGCTCGAACAAGATCGCCAACGAAGTGAAAGGCAAGCTGCGGCGCGGCGATGTCTTCATCAGCGCGAGCCCGAAGGTCAACGCGAACCTCATGGGCGCAGCGAACGGCAATCATGTTTCGTGGTACGTCAACTTCGCCGAGTCGCCGCTCTTGATCGGCTACAACCCGAAGAGCCGCTTCGCCGCCGATTTCAAGACGAAGAAGTGGGACGCGGTGCTGCAGGAGCCGGGCATCCGCCTCGGCCGCACCGATCCCAAGCTCGATCCGAAGGGCGCTTTCACCGTCGAGCTCATGACGAAGGCCGCCAAGGCGTACAACCAGCCGGACCTCGTCGAGAAAACGCTTGGCGCGCCGGAGAATCCCGCCCAGGTGCTGCCGGAAGAAACACTCGTGGGCCGTCTGCAATCGGGTCAGCTCGACGCGGGCTTCTTCTACTCGACCGAAACGTCTGACCTGAAGATTCCGGCGATCCACCCCGCGCCCGAGCTGGGAATCAAGGCGAACTACACGCTCACGATTCTCAACGACGCACCCAATGGCGCGGGCGCCGCGCGCTTCGTCAACTTCCTCTTGAGCGCGGAAGGCCGCAAGCTGCTCGCCGAGCACGGCGTGGATGTCACGAAGCCCACGGTCAAGGGCGAGACCCAGGCCATTCCGCCTTCGGTGCAGGCCGTGATCGACGCCGCCCAGCAATGACGATGCGGCAGCCATGACCCAACCCACGCAACGCGCCGCAAGGCCGCTCTGGTGGCTCGGCGCGTTGCTGGCGGTCTATCTGTGCGCCCCGTTTCTCGCCAGCGTTCCGCAGATCGATCAGGCCGACTGGGCCGGCGTCGACTGGGGCACCATGGGGTCGGCGGTCGGCGTCTCGGTGGCGAGCGCGAGCGTGGCCGCGCTCGTGATCCTCGTGGGCGGCGTGCCGCTCGGCTACTGGCTCGCGCGTTCGCGCGCACGCGGCGTCACCGTGCTCGGCTTCGTCGTGCAACTGCCGCTTGCGTTGCCGCCGCTCACGAGCGGCATCCTGCTGCTGTTCCTGATCGGCCCGTATAGCACGATCGGCCAGCTCTTCGGCGGCTCGCTCACCGACTCCTTCACGGGCATCGTGCTCGCCGAGACCTTCGTGGCCGCGCCGTTCCTGATCGTCGCGGCGCGCTCGGCATTCGCCGCCGTCGATCCGGTCTACGACGACGTCGCCGCCACGCTCGGCCATCACGCCGCCAGCCGCTTTTTCCGCGTCACGCTGCCGATCGCCTGGCCCGCCATCCGCGCGGGGCTCGCGCTCGCGTGGCTGCGCGCGTTCGGCGAATTCGGCGCGACGGTGATGGTCGCCTATCATCCGTACTCACTGCCGGTCTACACCTACGTGGTATTCGGCGGCCAGGGACTGCCGGCGATGATGCCGCTGTTGCTGCCGACGCTCGGCATCGCCATCGTCTGCGCGGTGCTCTCGGTGTATAGCCGCGGCGCGCGCGCCACGCTCGCGGTGAGCGTGGACAACGGCGACGAGCTCACCGCATTCACGCCCGCCGCCACGGCCGCGGACGCGAAAGATCTGCGGCTCGCGTTCGCGGCGCAGCGGCGCCTCGGCGCCTTCACGCTCGACGTCGCCTGGCAGCCGCGCACGCGGCGGCTCGCGATCATCGGGCCGTCGGGCTCGGGCAAGTCGCTCGCGCTGCGCATCGTCGCGGGGCTCGAGCGCAACGACGCGGGCTTCGTCTCGCTCGGCGCGACCGACCTCGGCGCGCTGCCGCCCGAGCGCCGCCAGATCGGCTACATGCCGCAGGACTATGGCCTGTTTCCGCACATGACGGTGGCGCAGCAACTGGCGTTTCCCGTCGATGCCGATGCCGCGAGCGCGCGCTACTGGCTCGCGCACCTGGGCCTCGACACGCTCACGCAGCGCCTGCCGCGCCAGCTTTCGTTCGGCCAGCGCCAGCGCGTGGCGCTCGCACGCGCGCTCACGCGGCACAGTCAGCTGCTGTTGTTCGACGAGCCGTTCGCCGCGCTCGACACGCCGCGCCGGCGCAAGCTGCAGCATGCGTTGCGCGCGCTGCAGCACGAGATTCGCGCAGTGACCGTGATCGTCACGCACGATCCCGACGAAGCCGCCCTGCTCGCCGACGAAGTGCTCGTGATCGAGCACGGCCGCACCTTGCAGGCCGGTCCCGTCGACGAGGTGTTCGCGCGGCCCGCCTCGCCGCGGGTGGCCGAATTGCTCGGACTGCACAACATCGGCGTGGGTGTCGTGCTGGATTCGGGCGAAATCGAAACAGGGACTGGCTTGCGCTTGCCGCGTAAAAGCGCTTGCCAGGACGCGCCGCTCGCCACGGGCACGCGCGTGATGTGGCGCGTGTCGCCGCGCGCGCTGCGCGCGACGCCTGGCGGCTCGCTCGAAGGCCGTCTCGCCGGCACCTCGCTGCGTCATGGCGACCGTTACGTCACGATCGAACTGGCGGGCGAAGCGTTCGACATCCCCGCCGATGAGGCGACGTTCCCACACGCCTGCACCCACGCGCGCGCCCTGCAGTTCGAGATCGATCCCGCGGGCATTTCCGCGTGGCCCGCCGCTCACCCCTGAAAAAGCTCACCTTTCGCGCTCGCAACAGTCTCGACGGTCTCGAGAGCGCCGCACAGAAAGCCCTGTTTTCCGGGGTTTTCCGGGCCTTTTGCGTGAACGGTTAGTGTCTCGAAACGACTGCGCGCACCGCTCCCGAATAACCTCACCTTTGACGCTCAGGCGAGTTCTCGTGCGATCGCATCGAAAAAGATTCGCATCGCTTAACCTGGGACTACCAGGAAATTTTTTCGCGACTCGATTCAAAATTAAGCGTTTGCGAGCCGCATTTGGGCTGGATGAGTCTTGCCGATTCGCCGACACCGTCGCGCAAGCGGTGAACATCGGACTATTCGTTCAGCTCACCGCACGATGCCGGATCGCGCGCCAGCGCCTGCTCCCGAAAACCCTCACCTCTGGCTCAGATCACGAAGCGGCTGTCCGCGTCCAGCATCTTCGGCAGCGGCATGAGATCCGGGCGCGCAAAGCGGATCAGCGAGAACGCGCGCACGCCCTGCGGACTCGCCGGAAGGTGCGCGAGCGGAAATACGATTTCGGCACCGTTGCCCGCTGCGCCAGGCTCGATCACGACGTTCATCGGGCTCAGCCGCACCTGCTTCATCTCGACGTTCGCATGCTGCGCCGGATCGGCCAGCACGTCGCAGATCACGTCCATTTCGTGCTCGAGCGCGTCCGTCTTCAGGCCGAGCGCGGCAAGCGCCTGCTCGTTCGCCTCGATCTGCGCCTGGAGTTGCGCAAGCTCCGCGGCGTTCGCAGTCGCGCGCTCGCCCACCATCTTCTGCGTGCCCGCGCCCTGACGCATGAGCAACTGGCGGCGCGTGCGCAACAGCGCGCGCTCCTGCTCCAGCGCATCGCGACGCGACTCGTCCGCACCGATCTGCGCAAGGCCTTCCAGCGCGATCTGCTCGACCACGCGCTGCACGATCTGATCGCGCAGGTCCGCGTCGGACTCGCCGCACACGCGCACCTGGTGATCGTCGAAACTCAGCGTGATCTGGGCGACGTCGGTACGTACCTGGTCGCCCTGCTGCGCGACACCGAAGCCGTGGCGCTCGATCATCGCCATGCCCAGCACTGCCCAGGTTTCGCGCGCGAGCGGATGGCTTTCGAACCACGCATGCAACTCGAGCGAGCGGCTCAGGATGTGCGCGATCTCGTCGGGCGCGGCAAAGAACGCGTGGATATAGGGATCGGCAAGCCAGGTCGCGGCGCCCGCTTCGCGCGCGGGCGGCAGGCGCTCGACGATCTCGCGCACGTATGCGATCGACTGCGCGAGCGCGGGGGCCAGCCGCGCGCGGTAGTCGTTTGCGAATTTCAGCGAAGGGCTGAGCACGATCAGCCGTTCGACGAGCGCGCGCATCTGCGCCGTCTCCTGAACCGGCATCGCGCGTTTGCGCGGCCACAGTCGGTCTAAAAAGCCCATGATGCCACTCCTTGGCGCTGCGCCGGCAACACTCGAACAGTGAACCCGCCAGCGCATATCGCGAGTCACTATACCGTGTCCCGCCTGCACGTCGATGACAGGTTGCCGCAGCGCACCACTCCCGAAAACACTCACCCTTGAAAATACGGCCAGACGCTTTCGATAAAAAAATCCGCGAAGCAACTTACCGACGTATAGTAAAAAACTCTTTTTCGACACCGCTCAGTGAATATCCGCTCCCGCAGACACTCACCTTTGTCATGCGCGAACTCCGTTGTCCAATCGGCGACTCTTTTTTGCCGCTCACGACAGGCCTGGCGTCAACGCTCCCGAAGAGGCTCACCTTTGGGGCTGCTTCCTTGAAATCGCCTCCCGGATTCCCTCACCCTTGCATACGCCATCCGGTTCGTGGACGATGTCGCACGCACATTCAAATTATTCTGGATATCGAATCAATTACGCGATTTAGATGGCAGCCCGAACTGATCGTGCAGATCTGCGTGCGCCAGTGGAATCCGCCGGTGATCTTTCAGTATGACTTCGGAGATGCCGACGCGAAATTCCACCCGTTCGGGGGTATCGACGTCTCGTACGCTCGGCAAGCGTCTGTGGGCCATCCTGAACTTCGCGCGCAAAAGCGTGGTGCACTCGTGAAGATGAGCGACGCGCAACTCACGGCCTCTTCCAGGCGTTCGATCCGCTCGTCGTGCCCGCGCTCATCAAGCTCGGGCCGTCGGGGTATCCGTCGTACGAATTCGTGCTCTTGCGCCGGAAGCGGCTGCGACGGCCAGATCCTCGAAAAGATCGCGATCGAAACCATCACGCCGAAGCGCTTCGACGCCGAAGCCTTCGATCCGAAGCATCCCGACTACAAGTTCTAATACGCGCTTGCGGCGCGTCGCGTTCGATAACAGTGAGGTTTTTCGGGGGCCGCCCGACTCCTGGAATTCCTCACCATTCCCGCGCCGGTGAGGCCACAGCACTTTGTACGCCTCACCAGCGGCCGGCCGCTCCTGGAACGGCTCACCTCAGCGCCGCGATGCGCCGAACAACACGCTCAGCGATAGCGCTGAAGTTCAGGATCCTTGATCGGTTGCTCGGGCAGATTGAGCAGACCCGGCAGCAAGCTCAGTTTCGGCAGACCGTCGACATCGGCCCAGCGGCCGCCCGATCCCTGATAAATGATCGTGGGCGTGCCCTGAAAACCCAGCTCCTGGAACAGCTTCATATTGCTGTCGAGCTGCGCGCGCGCGGCCGGCGGGATGCTCGCGAGCGGCGCGATGCCGCCCGACTCGTCCTTCTCGGAGTAATGCGTTTCCAGTTCCCTCAGGAGTGCCGCACTGTTCTTCGACTGCAACAAGGCGGCGGCCTTGCCCGCCGAATCGGGCTTGAGAAAGCCCATGGGAATCCAGTGGACCTGAAGCCCCACCGCCTCATACGGTTGCAGCGCTTTCCACACCAGATGGCAAAAAATACAGTTGGGGTCCATGAAGACATAAAGCGTCGACTTGACGTTCGCACCGCTCGCACCTTCGACAATCGCGCTCGCGCTCTGGAATCGCGTCGCGGCCGTGGCCGGCAGCCACGCGGGCTCGTCGGCAGCCATGCTCGATGCCGGAGCGCCCAATGCGCTCAAGGCACTCGCTGCGATCAGTGTCGTGATCCACTTCTTCATTGTTCACCTTTGGGCATGCTGCGCGCGCAGTCAGGCCCCGTTCGTCATATCAATCGGCTCAAGGAAGCCCCGTATCTTAGGGCGCAGGCGTGGCGCTCGCCTGACGCGATTATGGCAAGACGGTCAGGCGAACACAAAGGTGAGGGTTTGCGGGAGATGCTGCGCGCTTCGCCCGGCGGTTGTGTTGAACACCGCACACATAGGCATCGATAGCGGTGGCGCGCCCTGGCGCCCGTGAGCTATAAGATTACCAATTACTTTCATTTTGCTATCTGTGCCCGAGCCAACGTAAGTCTTTGGTCACCAGCGCCAAGTCGCGCAATAAACGGCAAACAGCCTAAACGTATCAAGCGCTCAAAGCAGCGCGCGTAGCGTCGCCCGGGCACATGCTCGCCGACTACGGGGGGTAAAGCGGTGAAGGACATCACAATCGTCATATGCAGCTACAACTACGAGCGGTTCCTGCGCGAAGCGATCGATTCGGCGCTCGCGCAGGAACCGCATCGAACACAGGTCGTCGTGATCGACGACGGCTCGACCGACGGTTCGCGCGCCATCATCGCGAGCTACGGCGCGCGTGTGACACCGGTTCTGAAGGCCAACGGCGGTCAGGCGAGTTCGTACAACCTGGGCCTGGAAATGGTCGATACCGAGTACATCCTGTATCTCGACTCCGACGACGTCCTGTATGAAGGCGCGATTACGCAAGTCCTCGACACATTCGAGCGCGGCGGCTACGCCAAAGTGCAATTCACGCTGGATGTGATCGACGGCGAAAGCCGCTCTATCGGCGTGTGCGTACCGCATTCGCAACCGCCCGCCGAATGCGCCGGACTGCTACGCAATGGCTGGCTCTACCCGTCGCCGCCGGCATCTGGCAACGCGTATCGCGTCAGCGCGCTCAAACGCGTCTTGCCGTTGCCGCAAACGACGCGCCGTGGCATTGCCGCCGACTTCTTCGCCATTTACGGCGTGGCCCTGGTTGGGCAGGTGGGCGTCATCGACACCCCGCTTGGCGGCTATCGCGTGCATCGCGCGACGAGCGAAAGCAAGACGGCTGCCCAGCCGCGCGCCGGGCTCTCGATTGCGAATAGCCAGGACGTGAACGAGGTCGTGCAAGATTTTCCGCGCCTTTGGGACGCGCTGCGCGAGCTCGTCAGCGAGCGGCTCGGCGAGCAATTGCCCGAGCAGGCCATGGACTTCTCGTACGAGAAAGCGCATCTGTGCCTGCGGGTATACGACGCGCCGTTGTGGCGGCGCTGGCATTGGATCGTTTTCGGTTCGCGGCGCTACTTTCGCTCGATCCTTTCCAATCCGTTCTGGACGACGCGCAAGAAGTTCGCGGCAGTCTCGCTGACGCTGCTCTGCCTGCTGCCGCTGCGCAGCGTCAGCGATCACGCCATTCGCTATCTCGCCAATCCGCTCGCACGAGGTGCCCAGACCCACAAATCCTGATCCTGCGGTGGTTTACCGATTCAACGTCATTCACCCGATCATTCAATTCGTCATCCTTATTGAATTGAATGAAAAACCGCTCGATCCGGAAAGGATCGATTGACACGCTAACGGAACCCGACATCATGATGAACGACACGAAAGCCGCGGTAGTGCCGGTCACCCAACCCTTTTTGCCGCCCCTGGGCGAATTCCTGCCCTACCTGGAGCAGATCTGGTCGAATCGCTGGGTGACGAACGACGGTCCGCTCCATCATCAGCTCGAACAGGCGCTATGCGAGCACCTCGGCGTGGAGCACATCAGCCTGTTTTCGAACGGCACGCTCGCGCTGATCACGGCCCTGCAAGCCCTGGAGATCACGGGCGAAGTCATCACCACGCCGTTCTCCTTCGTCGCGACGACGCATGCGATCCACTGGAACGGCATCAAGCCGGTGTTCGCCGACATCGACCCCGTGAGCATGAATCTCGACCCCGCGCGTATCGAAGCGGCCATTACGCCCGCGACGCGCGCCATCATGCCGGTCCATGTCTACGGCAATCCCTGCGAGGTCGAAGCGATCGAGCGCATCGCGAATCGTCATGGCTTGAAGGTGATCTACGACGCCGCGCACGCGTTCGGCGTGCGGCGCAACGGCCGCTCGGTCCTGAGTTTCGGCGACATGTCGGTGCTGAGCTTTCATGGCACCAAGATCTTCCACACCTTCGAAGGCGGCGCGATCGTCTGCCGCGACGCGCAGATGAAGCGGCGCATCGACCGCCTCAAGAACTTCGGCATTCAGGACGAAGTGACCGTGGTGGGCCACGGCATCAACGGCAAGATGAACGAGGTTCAGGCGGCGTTCGGTCTCGTGCAGTTGCAGCACGTGAGCTGGACCCACGCGGCGCGCGCGCGGATCGACGCGCGCTATCGCGAACGCCTCGGCCAAGTCAAAGGGCTGCGCCTGCATCGAATCGATTCGGACAGTACGCCTAATTACGCGTATTTCCCGGTGCTCGTGACGCCGGATTTTCCGCTCAGCCGCGACGCGCTCTACGCGGAACTGCGTGCGCGCCAGATCGCCGTGCGGCGCTACTTCTATCCGCTGATCAGCGCATTCCCGGCCTACAGCGGCCTGGCTTCGGCGGCGCCCGGAAATCTGCCGGTAGCGCAGACGATCGCGCAGCAGGTGCTGTGTCTGCCCATCTTCCCCATGCTCGAACGCGAGGTGCAGGACAGCATCATCGACATCGTGCTGGCCGCGGCAGCCACGACAGCTACCGCAGCCACCCCGGCCGCCACGGTGCAATGAGCACGCCAGCCGCCGCGCGCGAGGCGCGCCGAACGCACCAGCGGGCGCCCCGCGCGCTGCTCTCGCCGTTCACCAATACGACCAACCCCTATATCGATTTGCAGAAGCAACTGCTGTGCGACATCGGCTACGACGTTCGGCCGCTGTCCTTGCGATATCTGCTGCGTGGCGGATTCGTCGATCTATTCAAGCGCTCGACGGTGCTGATGCTGCACTGGATCGAACTGCGCGCCTTCGTCGACAGAGGGCGAGGGGTCGTGCCGCGGCTGCGCGGCTTGCCGGTGGTGCTGCTCTATTGCGCGTTGATGGCGCTCGGCCGCGCCCGCGTCGTGTGCTTCGTGCACGACCATGCGGTTCACAATGCGCGCGGCGCCGTGCGCGCGCTTTCCGTCGCCTTGATGTCGCTCGTGCGCTGGCTCGCCGATGTCCGCGTCGTACACGATCCCCACTACGCCGGACATTTTCACGCGCGATATCTGCCGCATCCGCTCTATTGGGACGTGCCGGGGCGCGCCGCGCAGGCCGCGCGCGGCGGCGCGCGCGCGCCGTCGTTTGCGATCCTCGGCACCGTCGAGCCCTACAAGGGCATTGCCGAAGTGCTCGCCGCGTGGCCGGCCGGTCACACGCTGCTGATTGCCGGGCGAGGTCAGAGCGCCTATGTCGATGCGCTGCGCGCGATCCTGCGCGAACGAAGCCTCTCGCCCTGCGTCACGCTCGACGCCCGCTTCCTGAGCGATGCCGAATTCGACGAACGAATGAGCGCCGCCGATGTTCTGATCCTGCCGCACGTGGCCGATTCGATGCTGGTGAGCGGCGCGTTCTTCGAAGCGATCGGGCGTGTGCCGGTGGTGATCGGCCGCTCCATCCCGTTCATGCGCTGGGTTGCTGAGCAGTTCGACAACGTGCTGCTCTTCGAGCACGAAGAGGCTCTGCCGGAGTTGGTGCGCTTCGTCACGGAAAACTGGCCGCGCTTTTCCGCAGCGGAGGCGGTGGCGGCAAGACGCCAGCAGGCCATCGACATGTTCGGGTGGGAGACTTGTCACCAGCGGTATCGGCAATGCCTCGACGCGTTGGCGCAAAACCCGCGGACGCTCAGAACTTCACCCGCAGCTGAAACCCGATCGTAAACGGCAGGTCGTCGGACGGAATCGGCGGGATCACGATGAAGTTCACGCCCACGCGCTGGTACGCGACCATCACGATAGGCGCGGCCACGGGCCCGATCGTGTGGTTGCGACCGAGTCCCCAGTTACCGTAGTTGTAGCCGGAGATGATGCCGCCCATCGCCGCGAGACGCACGTAGCCCCAATGCAGGAATTCGGGCGCCCAGACCGCGCCGCCGTACCACGAGGGCCGCCGCAGCGAATTGCGAAAGCCGCCCGCCGTGAGCGCCCAGGTGTCGCCGGGCCAGCATTCGATGCCAAGACCCGGATTGAACTGCTCGAAATCCCTGTCGGGATGGATGTGATACGAGCCGACCATCGCGTCCATCCACAGGCCGGCGCCGCACCAGTTGGCCGCGCGTGCGCCCGTTGCGGCGCCCAGCGTAAGCGCCGTGAGCGCCATGAGCGCCGCCGCCTTGGGGAACTTCTTGCGTCTGCCGAATGCTGCCGGAACTTGGGCGCGCACGCCGCGTGCGCCGGCATCGACCCAAGTCTTTCGCGCAGCGGGTGCGATCCCGTGCCATCTCCCTGCACCGCGCACTTGCCAACACCGCATGGGCTCTCCGTCCTTTCGTTCGCCGAATCGAATCGCTTCGGTTCGTCCGCCGCTGGATCTTGCTGGATCTGCTTATGGGCTGCTTCCGGTGACTGCAGGCTGCACAGCAAGACAACCCATGCGCGTATGGAGCCCCGGCTCGGAAACGCACATCAGGCGCACGGGCGCACCTTGCAGCGCGCCCATGATGCCAGCCGATTGAGTCGCCGCGATGAATCCGCGACGCCACTTCGAGCGAGGCGCGATGGCGAGCGATACGGCGTTTGGCGTGCCACTCAAAGCCCGAGATCGCTCAAGCCCGGATGATCGTCGGGACGGCGGCCGAGCGGCCAGCGGTAAAGCCGGTCGGCTTCGCGAATCGGCAAGTCGTTGATGGAGGCGTGGCGGCGCGCCATCAGCCCGCTCTCGTCGAACGCCCAGTTCTCGTTGCCGTACGAGCGGAACCAGTTGCCCGAATCGTCGTGCCACTCGTAGGCGAAGCGCACTGCGATGTGATTGCCGGTGAACGCCCAGAGCTCCTTGATGAGCCGGTAATCGAGCTCGCGCGCCCACTTGCGCACGAGAAACGCGACGATGGCTTCGCGGCCCGTTACGAATTCGGCGCGATTGCGCCAGACGCTTTGTGGCGTGTAGGCAAGCGCCACGCGTTGCGGATCGCGCGTGTTCCAGCCATCCTCGGCGCCGCGCACTTTCTGGATCGCGCTCTCGCGGGTGAAGGGCGGCAGCGGCGGACGGGACTCGGCGGGCGGAGTCGTATGGGGGGCACTCATGCGTCTGCTCCTTGGAGAAGGCGGCGCGCCGGGACGGCGCGCACGAACGGGAACTGCGGGAAATAGCGGGAAAAGCGCAGTGCGGGTGAGCGACAAGCGACCGGCACGCAAAAAAGCGCGCGCACGGCAGCGAAGCGCGGAGTTCGAAGCTCGCGCGGCTAGCGGCGCGCTCGCGCGGGCTTGCGCCGCTCCTGCCCGGCTCCGCGCCCGCGCGACGTTCGAGGCAATTGAGCGGTTCGCGCCGGTCGAGGCGCCAGCGCATCGAGCAACTGCTGGCCGGCGGCGCGCGCGTCGAGCGCCGCGTCCGCCTCGCCGCTCACGAGCGCCACGCCAATCGCGCCGTCGATCAGGATCAGCCACTGCCGCGCGAGCCGCGCCGCCACGCGCCGGTGCGCGCCTACCGCTTCGGCCCATGCCACGCTTTGCTCGCCGATGAACGCGAGCAGCCGCGTCTTGTGCAGGCGGGCGACTTCGCGCACGGGGTCGTCGGGCGAGGCGGTCTCCCCCGCTGCGTTCAGGAATGCGCAGCCATGAAAGCCTGGCTGGGCAAACCATTCGCGCAGCACGTCGAACATGCCGATCAGGCGCGCGCGCGGCGTGCGCCCGCGCTTTAACGTGCCCTCGACGAACCAGCGCATCCAGCGCTCGTCGCGACGCATGAGCGCGGCGGCCACCAGCGCATCCTTCGACTCGAACCAGGTGTAGAAGCTCTTGCGCGCGGCGCCCGCAGCCCGGACGATCGCATCGACCCCGGTGGCATGGATGCCGCCCGCGTAGATCAGCGCCTCCGCGGCTTCGAGCAGGCGCTCGCGCGCATCGGGCAAGGACGCCGGCGGCGCATCGACGGCAATCGGGTTGTGGCTCATGGCTTCGTCGCTTCGCAGTGTGTTCGCTTCGCGCGGGTCAATCTGGCACCCACGCGAGAGGTGGAACGATCGTTCTCCATGTGGCGAAATGTAGAACGATCATTCGCCGAAGTCAAGCCATGGTCCGCGAGCAGTTCGTCCGGGGGGCCTTGCGCCCGTTGCGTCATGCGTCGGTGGCAGCCGCGCGCCGCCACATGGCCGGCCCGGCAATCACGAAAACGGCCGCGACGACGAGCGCGAGCCCGGCAAGCCGTGCGGGCGTGAGCGGCTCGCCCAGCAGAAGCGTTCAGTAGCACGAACAGACTCTCGCAGACCACCGCGCCGATCAACAGTGCGTCACCCGTCAGCGAGCGTCGGCCGATGGAACCCAGGCGCGCGCCCTTCGTAACTACAATTACTACGGTAACAACCGTCGCTCGCCGGGCCCCCCAAACGGAGACACCATGAATCGCTCCCCAGCCGCCGCCCTCCCGCACGCGCGCCGCCGCGCGCTGTGCGCCGCGCTGAGCGCGGCTTGCCTGCTGCTCGCCTGCACGCCGCTGCGTGTGGTCACGCACAGCGTGAGCACCGCCGAGACGTCCGTGCCGGCGGGACATTACACGCTCGACGCGCATCATTGGAGCATCGTGTTCGATGTCGATCATCTGCGCTACACACGTTTCGTGATGCGCTTCGATCGCGCGAGCGCACAACTGGACTGGCGCGCGAACGCGCTGGAGAACGCCACGGTGGAAGCCGCGATCAACGCCGCGAGTCTCGACACCAACGTGCCGCTGCTCGACCGCATGGTGAAGGGTTCGCAGATGCTGGACGTCGAGCGCTACGCGCAAATTCGCTTCGCGAGCACGCGTTTCGAGCGCACCGCCGACGTGGACGGCAAGCCCGCCGGCAAGCTCACGGGCAACCTCACGATTCACGGCGTGACGCAACCCGTCACGCTCGATGTGGTGTTCAACGGCTACGCGCCGAACCCGCTCACGAAGCAACCGACGCTCGGCTTCGCGGCCACGGGACGCTTCAGCCGCGCGAAATTCGGGCTGACGACGTGGTATCCGGCCGTCGGCGACGAAATCGACGTGCGTATTCAGGCCGAATTCGAGCAGACGCCGCCGGGCGCCGCGCCGGCGCAATGATGCGCCGGCGGCTCAGGCAGCGGTCCAGTCGAGAATCACCTTGCCGCTCTCGCCGGAAAGCATCGCGGCGAAGCCTTTCTCGTAGTCGTCCACGCCGAAGCGATGCGTGATGATGGGCGAGAGATCGAGCCCGCTTTGCAGCATCGCGACCATCTTGTACCAGGTCTCGAACATCTCGCGGCCATAAATGCCCTTGATTTCGAGACCCTTGAAGATGACCTGATTCCAGTCGATGGCGGTCTGCGCGGGCAGAATGCCGAGCAGCGCAACCTTGCCGCCATGGTTCATCGATTCGAGCAGCGCCGTGAACGCGCTCGGCACTCCCGACATTTCGAGGCCCACGTCGAAGCCTTCGGTCATGTGCAGTTCGCTCATCACATCGCGCAGCGATTCGCGCGCGACATTCACCGCGCGCGTCGCGCCCATCTTGCGCGCAAGCTCGAGCCGGTAGTCGTTCACGTCGGTGATCACGACGTTGCGCGCCCCCACGTGCTTCGCGATCGCCACGGCCATGATGCCGATGGGCCCCGCGCCGGTGATGAGCACGTCCTCGCCCACGAGGTTGAACGAGAGCGCCGTGTGCGTGGCGTTGCCGAACGGATCGAAGATCGCGGCGAGATCGTCGGAGATCTCGGGCGGAATCTTGAAGGCGTTGAAGGCCGGAATCACGAGGTATTCGGCGAATGCGCCTTCGCGGTTCACGCCCACGCCCGTGGTGTTGCGGCACAGATGGCGACGCCCCGCGCGACAGTTGCGGCAAAAACCGCAGGTGATGTGCCCTTCGCCCGAGACCCGGTCGCCGATCGCGAAGCCGCGCACCTCCTGGCCCATCTCGACGATCTCGCCCACGTATTCGTGGCCCGCGTGCATGGGCACCGGGATGGTCTTCTGCGCCCAGTCGTCCCACTTCCAGATATGGATATCGGTGCCGCAGATCGCCGTCTTGCGGATCTTGATCATCACGTCGTTGTGGCCGACTTCGGGCTTCTTCACGCGGGTCAGGGTAAGACCCGGCGCACGTTCGAGTTTGGCGAGCGCTTTCATTTTATTTCGTCATCCTTGTCAAATCACGCCAAGCTGCTTGCCCACGCGCGCAAACGCGGCCACGGCGCGGTCGATCTGCTCCGGCGTGTGCGCCGCGCTCATCTGCGTGCGGATGCGCGCGCGGCCCTTGGGCACGACCGGATACGAAAAGCCGATCACGTAGACGCCTTCGTGCAGCAAGGCATCCGCCATCTTCGCGGCCACCTGCGCGTCGCCCAGCATCACGGGGATGATCGGATGCTCGCCGGGCACGAGTGCGAAGCCGAGCGCGCTCATCTCGCGGCGGAAATGCGCGCCGTTGGCCTGCACGCGCGCGCGCAATTGCGTGCCTTCGTCGCTCGCAATCAGCTCGAGCACCGCAAGCGAGGCGGCCGCGATGCTCGGCGTGAGCGTGTTCGAGAACAGATACGGACGCGAGCGCTGGCGCAGCAGCTCGATCACTTCCTTCTTCGCCGCGACATAGCCGCCCGATGCGCCGCCCAGCGCCTTGCCGAGCGTGCCCGTGACGATGTCCACGCGTTGCGCCACGCCGCAGTGCTCGGGCGTGCCGCGGCCATGCGCGCCGATGAAGCCCACGGCGTGCGAGTCGTCGACCATCACGAGCGCGCCGTAGCGGTCGGCCAGGTCGCAAATGCCCTTCAAATCGGCGATGATGCCGTCCATCGAGAACACGCCGTCGGTAGCGACGAGCTTGTAGCGCGCGCCGGCTTCATCGGCTTCGCGCAGCTTCGCTTCGAGATCGGCGAGATCGTTGTTCTTGTAGCGGTAACGGCGCGCCTTCGAGAGCCGCACGCCGTCGATGATGCTGGCGTGATTGAGCGCGTCGCTGATGATCGCGTCCTCTTCGCCGAGCAGCGTTTCGAAGAGGCCGCCGTTGGCGTCGAAGCAGCTCGAATAGAGAATGCAGTCGTCGGTCTGCAGGAATGCGGCGAGTGCGCTTTCGAGCTGCTTGTGCACCGTCTGCGTGCCGCAGATGAAGCGCACCGAGGCCATGCCGAAGCCGTCGCGCTCGAGCCCGTCCTTCGCGGCGGCGATCAGGCGCGCGTCGTTTGCCAGGCCCAGATAATTGTTGGCGCAGAAGTTCAGCACGTGGCCGCCGCCGGCGAGTCCGATCGACGCCGATTGCGGCGTCGCAATCACGCGCTCGCTCTTGTAGAAGCCGTCCGCGCGAATCTGGTCGAGCGTCGCGCGCAGGTGATCGAGATAGGGAGTAGCCATTGCACCGTGCTCCTGAGCAATTCTGCATGGGGCCGGAGTCAGTGCGGAAGCACCCGCTCCGGCCGACACAACGGACGCCGCGGCTGTTATAGTCGCCGTCAGCTTTGAGTGGAATTATTCGTTTTTTCGAACCAAAGTTCGATATATCGAACAACTTTAATCGATGAGGCAGTCTATGGCAAGCACCGGACACGGTTCGCGCACGGGCAAGCGTGCAGCATCGGCGGATTCGGCGGCCGAAGTCCCGGGCGCAGCGGCCCATGCCGAAGCCCGTCCCGGCGTCAAAACCAGCACGCGCAAATCCCGCGCCGCGCCCGGCCCTGCGTCGGAACTGCCGGGAGGAATGGCGGCGCCTGCCGCGCCGCCGCGCGTGGGCGAACAGATCCAGCGCCTGCGCAGCGAACGCAAGATGACGCTTGACGAGCTGTCGCGCGCGGCAGGCGTCTCGAAATCCATGCTATCGGAAATCGAGCGCGACAAGGCGAATCCGACGATCGCCGTGGCATGGCGGCTCACGAACGCGCTGGGCGTGAAGCTCGATTCGCTGTTCGCGGCGCCGCGCGCCGCCGATGCGATCACGGTGGCCGGGCCGCACGACATTCCGACCCTGCATGGTCATGAGGCGGGCTATCAGTTGCGCGTCTGGGGGCCGATCGAGCTGGCCGGCCATTTCGAGTGGTACGAGCTCACGCTCAAGCCGGGCGGCGCCCTGGTGTCGGCGGCACACGAGCCCGGCACGCGCGAACATCTCACGGTGCTGCAAGGCACGATCGAGGTAGAGGCGGGGGGCGCGCACGAGCGTCTGAAGACGGCGGATACGGCGCGCTATATCGGCGACCAGCCGCACGCGATCCGCAACGTGGGCAAAGGCGAGGCGCGTGCGCTGCTGATCGTGATCCACGGCTAGAAGCGCCGGGGTTGGCTTCACCGTCGACCCGCCGGTCCCTGGCCGGCCGGACGAGGCTGCAGGATCGCGCGCTGGTCGCCTATCCGCTGCTCGACGAATCGGATCAACCACTCGTGGTCTACCGTCTCGAAGAACCGGCTGATGTCGGCATCCAGTATCCAGTTCACGCTCGTGCGAGCAATTCCCGTCGCGAATGCATCCAGCGCATCATGCTGGACTGCTGCCGGCGGTCGGAGGGGAGATCTCCCGGTTCCCCCGCGTAGAGCTTGTACTGGCATGCCAGGGTCGCAAACCGCGCCGGGTCCGCACGGCACTCGCGTTCACGCGCCGCACGGTGTTGCCTTCCGCATACAGTAGTACGTCGGCACCCGGATCTTTAAACATTTCGTGGCTCAATGGCTGGCCTGTCAGCACCCCTGTCAACGCCTCGCGGCTGGCCACGCATGACTCGGGGACGTCGTGAATCGCTAGTTCTTCCACCGTCGGGGACTTTCACCCCTTAACCTCTACCGGTCTCCCGGCGCACACTGTATATTTATACAGTAAGAAGAACGACCGGAGCATCCCATGCAAACCTCGCGAACCCCGAACGAGCAGGAGCTGGCCGCCTTGCGTTTTCAGGCGGCCGCGCGCGACCTCGAGCAGATCGTGCGCAACATCACGCAGCGCTATATCGCCCAGCAGGTGCCGCTCAGCTGGCGCCTGTTGCACGCGATCGAAGCGGAAGCGCTTGCCGACCTCGGGTTCGCGAGTCGTCATGACGCGCTCATGCTCGGCCTGTTTCAGCGGCCGGGCGATCTCGCGTATCCGGAAACCGACGACACAGTCGACTTCGGGCAGTCCAACGCGTTGCCCGCCGTGTTCGCCTTCGCCGTCAGCGCCTACGAACGGGCGGCCCAAAGCGCGCAAGCGGCTCAGCGCGAAGCTCCGCGGCGCGCAGCAGCGAAGCGCTCGCGCGCCTGGGGCGGCTGACGGCCGCGATGGGGGCTCGGCGCGCAGCAGCGGGCCGCCTCCCGCGGTGCCCTGGCCCATGGGGATTTCGCTAGAATCCTGACTTGCAACGCAACTAACGGAAGGATAGTGATGAGCCCCACCCAATCCTCTCGCGACCTCTTCGACCAGCAACGCAAGGACTGGCAACACGATCCGGCCGCCGCCTTCGATGCCTGGCTGGCCTCCCAGGACCTGCGCCAGTCATCCGCCGACGTCTACCGCGTGCAATGGGGGCGCTTCCTCGAATGGCTCGCGCTCAGGCGCAAGACGATCATTTCGGTAGATACCGGCACGATCGCCGAATTCGTCGCGGGGCTCGACGTCAAGAAGCCGCAGCGACTGCGCTATCTGCGCCTCATCGAGCGCGTGCTCGACCACGTGCGCCAGATCGAGCTGGCGTCCACGAATCCCGCGCGCTTCATCGCCCAGGACGGCGAGGCCGCCTGGCGCAACGCGCGCGAGAACGAGCCCACCGGTTTTCTCACGGCCACGGAACGCGCCGCCGTGATCGCCCGGCTGTTTGCGCCGCTCACCGAGCAGTCGGCCGCGAAACGCTGGCGCGAGCGGCGCGACCGCGCGCTCGTTGCCGTATTCCTCGGCGGCGGCCTGAAAACCGGCGACGCCATTGCGCTCAAGCTCGACGCCACCGCAATCGGCTCGGAATGGATCACCATCGAAGCCGACAATCCAGCTCTCACGCACAGCACGCGGCTCGCGCCATTCGCCGTCGACGTGATGGGGGCATGGCTCGAAGCGCGGCGCCTCGCGGACCTGCCCGGGTCGCTCGTGTTTCCCGGCTCGCCCAATGGGCGGCCAATGCACAAGGCCACCGTACTGCGCGCCATCGATGCGCTGATGGAGCAAGCGGGCATTGCGGACTCGCGCGCCGAACGCGCGAGTCCGCAGACCCTGCGCAACAGCTTTGCCGCGGATCTGTTCGAACGCGGCACGGACGCCGATCAAGTAGGGCAGTGGCTCGGCTTCCTGCAACCGATTTCCGCTGGCCGGCTGCATCGTGCGTGGCGCGTCTGGGCCGACCGCTTAGCGGCCGCAAAGAGTGCGGGCGTGGCACCCGACGCCGGCTAAGCAACAAGACAGGAAGCGAAGGCGGAAAGCGCCAACTATCTGCGTCGCATGCCGCCATCGCTCCTGTAAAGGCTCACGTCTTCGGCGAGCAGCGCCTCCCGAAAACGCTCACCTCGCTACGTTACGGGCATCTTTCTTGCCGCCCGCGAAACGCGCGACGGCTTCGAGCCGCGACGCGCCCAGACCCGATGTGTATTCACATTCGGGACACGACAACTCGAAGCGACCATCGACCTGTGCCAATTCCGGCTCGCCGTTCTCGCAGTTCGGGCAATGCGCAGGCAGACTCACGTGGGCATCGACGAGCGTGCCGAGCTGCGCCAGTTCTTCGTCGCCCAGACGTCCCGACTGCGCGAGCGCACACAGCACGTTGGCCACCGATCCATCGACACCTTGTTGCGAGCGCAACTTGGTGATCTCACGCGTGAGCACGTCGGCTTCGTCCGAGCGCTCGCGCAACACCGCGTCGAGCCGGTCCGCGCGCGCCTTGGCCGTGGCCAGTTGCTGGATGAATTCGAATTCCTTCTTGCTTGCCTCGCGCTGGGCCGACTGCCACGTGGACGACATCGTGCGAAGCGAATCCAGCTCGACCAGCATCGGCTTTACGCGGCGCTCGGCCTCCGCGAGTGCGTCCTTGATCTGTTGCGCGTAATGCTCAGTGCTTTTGCGCATTTCCTCGTGCAACCCGTCGATCCGGTCGCGCAACCCGGCATTGGTGGTCTGCTCCGTTTCGATACGCTTCTGAAGTGACTCGTTTTCGGCCTCGAGACGGCGCACCGTCGCCTGCAGGCTGTCCTGATGCAGTGCGCCGTGCGCGGAAGCGGTTGCCAGCTGGTTTTCGAGCTCGCGCACGCGGGCCCAGGCCGCTTCGGTGCGCGCCTCGCTGCGCTGGAGCATTTCATCGGCGGCCAGATGGCGGGTTTCGGCATCGCGTAACGCCTGCTCGGCGTCGTGCCGGCCAGACTCGATTTCCTTGCGCTCGGCCTCGAGCGTCTGCCGGGCCAGTGTTTGCGCCTCTTCATATAGCGCACCCAAGAGTTCGCCGGCACGCTCTTCGAGCACCGCCGGAATCGCACCCGTGCCAACACGGACTTTCGATGCCGCACGAATGCGCTGCCAGAAAAGCTCGATGTCCTTGGGAATGTCGCTGGCGCTGCCGGTCTGGGTCAAATCCCGGACGGTGGCCATTGAGGGACGGATGCCGAAGTCGAAAAAGAGGCGTTTGCAGGCATGCAAGGACAGTTCCTGACGTCGTGCACCGTCTTTGCGCAGTATTTCAAGCTCTTCGCGGAGGGCCTGGCGGTCTTCGTCTCGAATCATGGTCGTCTCTGCGAGGGATAACGGATCGAATAATAACAAATTACGTATTGATCGATACGTTTATTCGCGAGCTTTTTAGCGCGCATGAAATCCAGACGAAATCCGTATTCCAAATGGCGATTTGGCTGTCGCTCGGGTTGGCCCTTCGTGAAACAAAACGAAGTTTGTTTCATAAGCTATTGTAAAGGCTTGACTTTTCTGAGACGAACGATTGATTGGCATTGTTTCACGAGTGACCGTTCTTGTGGGAGCGGGTCTGGTGGTGGGAGGGGTTTGGATATCCCGAAGGGCTCGCGGGGTGGAAAGGCTTGAGAGTAATAAAAGTAAACACCCTTGATACCTGTTAAAAGACGTTAACGCCACAGCAAACCCTTACCTGGCGTGGGTTTCAGCCCGATGAGGTGAAGCTTTACGGGAATCGTGGTGAGACTCTGCGGGACAGGCGGGTGATGGGCTTCGGGGAAGCCGGTGAGCGCTTGCGGGACAGGACGTGAGCGGGTTCGGGACGCCCCCTATTCTTGACTCTGCGGCAAGGGTGAGCTTAAACGGGAGTGATTGAGGCCTCAGCCCCCACACGTCGGGATGGTGGCCGTTGTTACATGAAATGCAACGGTGAGTGGATTCGGGGTGCGCGATTAGGCCATTTTTCGTCGCGAATTTCGGCTGTCTGGAGGCTGCGGTGAGGAGGATCGGGAAAAATCGCCCAGCCACGGTGAGTCTTTTCGGGAGCCAAGGGGGCATTTTGACCGGATTCGCGCCTTGTTGGACCGTGAGGTGAGCTTTTACAGGAGCGCAAGAGTGATGGCGTCGATGGGAAGAGAACGATGCAGCGCGAGAATTCGATGCCATCCATGTGTCAAAGGTGAGCTTTTGCGGGATTTTGCCGCAGTGCCACGAGATCGGCCATGTTCATCGTGTGGTGCGTGCATAAGGTGAGGCTATTCGGGAGCGAATGTGGACTGAAAACGTGGCTCAGGTGAGTCTTTTCGGGAGCAAGTTGGTGTTCACTGACGCTGGAAGGCTGATTTGCAAAGGCCCGGAATTCCTTTTGACGTATCGGCGGATCCTGGAAGGTGAGATTTTTCAGGAGCGCTTTGTGCCCGGTCGTGTTTTGCTCATTCCATTCTTGCGAGGCCTTGAGGTGAGGATTTTCAGGAGCGGTCGGTTTCGTTGGGCGCTTGCTGAGGATTGTGGATAACCCTAGGAATCTATTGGGTTTTTCCGGCATGCAGAGGGAAAGGTGAGCGTTTCCGGGAGTGGCTCTTGCGGTCTCGTCGGGGTGAAGACGACCGAAATTTCACGTTCTCCCGGCTTCAAAGGTGAGTTTTTTCGGGAGTGCGATAGTGAATATCTGCTCGCTGTTTTGAGCAGAAGCGTTGCCGAATCAGGCTCCAGGGCGCGATAAAGGTGAGCTTTTTCGGGAAGGAGGGAAGCCGGTCGGGCGATGCGCAGGCACCCTGTGGGTTCTTCCGGCGCCAGGCGCGGGCGACCACGGACGGCCAAAGACGTGGGCGACGCCGGTGAAGTTATTGCGGTGCGGCAGGCATACGCAACCGGTGCACTCCGAGCGGTACCGCAGATTGTAGATCCGGCGCGCGCGGCGACCGCATGGTTTCCTTCCAGGGTGTCCGGTGACGATCTCGCGGCTACCTTACTCATCAGGCTGGTCCATATGGGCCGATGAGCAAACCGGTCTGCCGTTGCGTTTGCGCCAGGAAATTTTTATGGTGAGCTTATTCGGGATCCGATCGACACCTCTCGGAGCGCGCACGGATGAGCGATGTGACGCAAAACCCCGAGCCCGCGCGAGCCCGGCGAACAGGCCCGCTCCGGCAAGGTGAGTGTTTTCGGGAGCCCTTCGCGGTGAGGCGTGCGCCGGAGACTCGCTTCACCGGCAATGGTGAGAGTGGACCTATAGACGTGTTTCACCACAGGCGGTATCCTTTCGCGAAATCTCACCTCGACCCGACGCATGGCCACGAAGCGCGTGAAAAAAACCGATGTGGTGAGCCCCAGTTCGGCCGAATTGCGCAAGGCCGTCGAGGCAATCGCGATTCAGCCGAAGAGCGGCAAGATCACCCTGCTGACCCGCAAGCTCTTCAACGTCCTGCTCGCCGTTGCGCAGCAGGCGGACGAGTCTGGCGACACCTATCGTGCGCTCTTGTCCGACATCGTTGCGAACTCGGCGTTCGACTCGAACGACACGGCGCTCGTCAAGGAGCATCTGCGTCGCATGGTCTCGGTGCAGGTCGAATGGAGCCAGGGCACCTCGAGCCAGAAGCCGGGGCGCAAGTGGGGCATTTCCACACTGATCGCAGACGCGGAAATTCTTGAAGATCCCGCCACCCGCCGCGTCTGGGTGGAATTTTCGTTCGCGCCCAAGATCAAGAAAAAGCTGCTGGATCCCGTCCAGTATGCGCGCCTGAGCCTGCAATTCCAGAGCCAGTTGCGCAGCAGCGCGGGCCTCGCGCTCTACGAAATCTGCGTGCGCTATCTCACCAATCCGAGCCATCTGACGATGCGCGAGACGTGGGAGTGGTGGCGGCCGATCCTGTCGGGCACGCCCGATACCGAGGCCGGCGACGAAGCCAAACGTGAGTACAAGTATTTCAAGCGCGATTACCTGCGCCCGGCCATTGCGGAAGTCAACGCTGTCACGAATATCTTCGTCGAATTGATCGAGCATCGCGAAGGCCGCCGTGTCGCAGAAATCCAGTTTCGCGTGACGGAGCGCAAGCAGCCCATGCTCGCGCTCGACGAGCATCCGAACGTCTTCGACAGCACGCTCGTCGACCGCATGGTCAAGATCGGCATCCCGCTGAAGGAAGCCCAGTCGCTATACGCCGACAGCGAGGAAAATCGCATCCGCGCAGCGCTTCAGCTGACCGAGCAGCGTATGCGCAGCACGAGTTTGCCGCCCGTGCGCAGCGCGGCTGCGCTGTTCAAAGATGCGTTGAAGAAGGGCTACGCACCGCCGGTCGAGGACGCGGCAGCAGGCTCGCCGGCTTCGACGCGCGCAGTGGCGGGGAGCGTGGCCGCGGCCGATCCGAAGGCGCGCCTGATGGACGAGTACGCGGCCTATCGGCGCAAGGAAGCGCGTTCGCTCTACGACGAGCAGGGCGAGCTGGAGCGCGAGGTCGCCCGCACGTCGTTCGAGAACGATGAATTGCCGGGGCTTGGGACGCATCTGCGCGATGACTGGCGCCGCCGGGGTCTCGACTCGAAACTGGTCGATACGGCGTTCTTCGATTGGCTCGCCCGCAAGACGTGGGGCGAACCGACCGACGGCGATCTGCTGGCCTTTACGCTAAGCCAGTCGCGCGCGGCGTGAATGTCGCTGCTGCCGGTTGCGCAAGCCGGGGCACTGGGCATTCGTGTCGCGTGACCTGATTCGCAACGGATTTCCAGCGCAACTCCAATAAAAAACGGTCTTCACGTCTGAGTCGTGAAGACCGTTTTTTCTTTGCTTCCTGCGATTACTTCGTCTTCAGCATTGCTTCGATTTGATGGAGGAGCGCATCGCGCCGGTCCTTCGTGAGGCCCTTCAAGCGCAGTTCGAGCCGATCGTCGCCATACGACTTCAGGTCGCCGACAGCCACGCCGTCAAGCTTGATTTCGAGGCGCTGGGCGTAGCGCTGACGGCCTGCGGGCTTGGGGCTTTCCGGCGGCGTTGCACGTCCCTTCACGATGTCCGCGACCTGGCGCGTGCTCAGATCATCGGCAAGGATCCGGTTGATGAGGCGCAGCGTGGCATCGGTGCCGCGTGCGCCGTGGTACCGGCCAACCTGGTAAGCCATGTTTGAGCCGAAGCGATCCGGACGCGCGACCATTTCATGCATGACCGATTCGGGCAGCTTGGCGATGGAGAGCGCCACGGCCACCGTTGACTCATCGAGGCCAAGATGGTCGGCGAGTTCTCGCTGACTCTGGAAATGCTTTTCGTCAATAAAACGCTTCCATACGATGGCGTTGTCGAAAACCGTCTGCGAGTCTCGCTGGACGTTGAGGTCGTAGCCAAGCTTGTAGCTCTCCAGGCCGACAGGCAGATCGACGACGATTGCCTTGACGACTTCCTTGTTGGCTTCCTTGAGGGCTCGCACGCGGCGTCCGCCGTCGCTGACGTAATAGCTGCCGGGTGCCGCGTAATCCGGAATCACGTGGATGGCCTGCTGCTGGCCCTGCTTGGCGAGATTGACCGCGAGCTCGGCAATCGATGTCTTCAGATAGAAATGGCGTGGATTGAACGGGCTCGGTTTGATCGCCTTCAGCGGCAACTCGATGATCTGGCCAGGGCGATAGCCGTGTTCGATGCGCCACGCGCGATACTCCGCAGACTCGTGTTCTGCTGGAACGAGCGCGACGTCTTCCGTGCTGGTGAGGGGTTCCGGCTGACTGGCTCGACCGACCGATTCACGGGACTTCGGCTTTTCCTGGACGAGGCCGTCGATGGCATTGAGTCGGTCGAGCGCCGTGCGTTTTTCGCTGCTCGTCGTGTCAGGCCGTGCCTGAAAACCTTTGGCAAATTGTGAGGGCTTCATTCAGGGTCCTTTATGCGCATAAAGTCAGGGGAGCATCGCCGCTATTTCGTCGGCGCATGCGCGCACTTCGACTGCGGCGAGTCGCGCGCCGCGATCGCTCATCTGCAGGACGGTTTGACCGAGTGCCATGGCCTGCTTGTACGCTTCGCGGGTGGGGATTTGTGTTTTGAGCAACGGGAAACCGAGCTCTTCCAGAGCGCGCTTGAGCTCGCGCGTGAGCATGCGCTTCTCTTCGGTCTTGTTCAGCAGGAAGACGGCCTTCAAGTCTTCATTCATGACCTGCGCCTGCTGGATGAGCTTGACGAGCCCAACGCTCGACCAGTAATCGGCTGGCGAAGACGAAGTGGGAATGACCGCGATCGTGGCGGCCAGCAGGACGACGCCAGAAACCTTTTCGGTAATCGACGGCGGGCAGTCGACGATGATGACATCGTAGTCGCTGATAAATTTCTTGATCTCGCGATGGATCTGGCCGCCCGCCTCGGAGAGATTCACCACCGGGAACGGAATGCCCGTTTCCCCGTCTGCGGAAGCGCTCGCCCAATGGACTAGCGTATTTTGGCCGTCGGCATCGACCACGAGGACCCGCTTCCCCTTTTCGTGGAATGCTGCGCCGAGATGCATCGCGATCGTGCTCTTGCCGACCCCACCCTTTTGCTGCGTGACTGCGATTATCTCTGCTGCCAATTGGAATTCTCCTTTTTGCTAATTGTTTTGAATTTTACCTGGATTAAGTTGCGATTCAACGGCAGTCGTATGATTTTCATCGAGCCAGACGCGGATCTGGCCATTCGGACAAGGTTTATGCGCATAAAGTCCGAGGGGGGCAGACGTTCGATGGCTTGCCTTAGGTTGGTAGCTTCGAAGAATGCCGGGGCGTCATATTGCCGGTCGCGTAGATCAGGAGCGACCGACAGGTTTATGCGCATAAAGCTCAGGGCGAGAGATAGCTGGTCTGGATATGAATGGTTCGCGTCATCCGGCAAACACCTAAGCGCGTGCGATGCTTGCTCGGTAGTGTGCCGTGGCTTTACGGGTATAAAGGGTCGAAGGGGCCGGCGCGATGCCGCATCGACGATGACGGACCGCGCAACCAGCCTTCACATTTCATCGGGCAACTGTAATCGTGCCCATGCTGCGGAAGTCCCCCAATCTTTATGCGCATAAAGTTGCCAGCATGTGTTGACTAGCGGTCGGCCCATGCCGCAGATGTCCCTTGCCTTTGTTTCCTTGCTAGCAGCATCCCCCGGCGCAAAAAGACCTGAACAGCTTCTCCTCTGCCTACCACAGCATCCCAAGCAACTTCTGCCCTCTCCAGTCTGGCCGGTAAAATTGAGACCTCCGGCTCGCCCCCATAAATCTGTTCAAGCCGGGCGCATTCTGGTTTCGCGTGAGTGAGATCGAATTCACCGGCTTGCTGCCCACTCCAAGCGACCAGGCGAGTGCCGTTGTCCCCGACGCCACCCATTTACTCCAACGTTTCTCATCCTGAATCCATGATCACGATCTATCACAACTCCCGCTGCTCGAAGTCCCGTGCCACTTGCGAGCTGGTCTCGACCACGTACAACACAGTCAATGAACCGGTCGAGATCGTTGAGTACTTGAAGACGCCGCTCACGGTCGATCAGTTGAAGGCACTGCATGCCCTGCTGGGCGGTTCGCTGCGCGACATGATGCGGACCAACGAAGCCGAATACGCGGCGCTCGGGTTGGATGCCGACAATGTGACAGATGATCAGTTATACGAAGCAATTGCGCGCCAGCCGATTCTGCTCCAGCGTCCGATCGTCGTGCGCAACGGCCGGGCCGTGATCGGCCGTCCGCCTGAGAACGTGGCTGCATTGTTTGACTGAGTCTGACGGGATCGCTCGATCTGCGCGACCTCTGCTTGGGCGGTCGTCTTCCTCGGGGCGATCACGCAGGGCATCGCTTCGACTGAGGGGCGCGTGCATGCGTTCGTTATCAAGCATCTATCCGCTTGGCTGCCTGCGGGACGGCGATTCTCCGCGCGATGCCTTGCTTGTGCCCTCCTGCAGCGCGTTATGCGAGTCTCACAGCAGGGCGGCACACCACACAGCGCGAGTCCAGACGGCGCGATCCCGAGATTTGCCCAGCCGCATCGGGCTTCGCGCGAAATTGTCCACAAGGTTTTCCACGAAAACTGTGGATAAATCTCCCGCAAGTCTGCTTTATCCACATTCTCGCGTGTCCCGACGCGCGTGGCCCTTCTGGCACACCGACGACTTCTCCCGCGCCTATGATGTGGTTTCTTTCCACTGCGCTTCGTGCGCGTTACCGGGAAACCGGGGAGGACTCTGAGATGGCCTATCAAGTTGCGGTCGTGGTCGGCAGTCTGCGCAAGGATTCGTTCAACCGGCAACTCGCGCATGCCGTGACATCGCTGGCCCCTGCTGATTTTTCGTTCGAGTTCCTCGACATCGGTGTGCTGCCGCTCTACTGCCAGGATTACGACGCCGATTTCCCCGAGGTCGCGCGTCAGTTCAAGCAGAGGATCGAGGCGGCCGATGCGCTGCTCTTCGTGACGCCCGAGTACAACCGCTCGATTCCCGGCGTGCTGAAGAACGCCATCGACTGGGGCTCGCGTCCGTGGGGCAAGAACTCGTGGAGCGGCAAGCCGGGCGCAGTGCTCGGCACGTCGCCGGGGGCCATCGGCACGGCGTTGTCGCAGGCGCATCTGCGCAATGTGCTCGCCTATCTCGACGTGCCGACGCTCGGCCAGCCCGAGATGTTCATCAAGCACGATGCCACGCGGATCAACGATAAAGGCGAGATCGTGAACGACGACACGCGCAAGTTCCTGCAGGCATTCGTCGATAGATATGCCGAATGGATCCAGCGTCAGTTGGGTCGTTAAGCGCAACGCCAGCCGCGGCTTGACGGATAAGAGCGGGTAACGGTTGGTCGGGGCGCCGGTAGGGAGTGGCCACGTCGACCGCGAGTCGTGCCGCGGCGCGCACAGCGCGCGCCGCGTGGCGTGCGCTGGCGGCAAGCTTAATGCAATGTCGGACGTTGCCCGGTCACGGGCCGATCCGGCGCGTCGGATGCACGGTGATCGTGCGAGTCCTCTTCGTACTCGACGAATTCATCGGGAATGCGTGGCGCGGCCGTGCCCGCAGGTTGCGTGGCTTGCGGGGCCGTGGGTACGTCGACATGCGCGCCGGCTGCCGGGCCCATCACGGCGCCCGCGCCTGGCGCACTGGCCGATGCGAGCACGGTGGCTTCGGCCGCGCTCATCGGCCGCGCCGGCTGTGCCGCCGCCCCGCTCGACGAGTGCGCAGATTCGTCCGCTGCGCCAGGCTGAACGTCTTTCGTTTCGTCCTGTTCCGGTTGCGCTACGCGCCGCCGCATCGCTTCGGCCAGGTTGGCGAGGCCGAGTTCGTCGAGCGCCGAATGCTCGCGTGCGACCGGATCGGTGTCCGTCGCGGGCCATGCCCAGTTGCCGCCGCGTACGGCGACTTCGAGTGCATGCTCGCCGCGCAGCGTGTTGCAGGCGAGGTCCGCGTGCGCTTCGTCGGCGACGCGTACCCCGATCAGCACATTGCCCGCAGGCGCTACGGGCTCGGGCGCTGGCCCGGCATTGGCACGCGCGTCGCCTGTCGTGGAGAAGAAGCTTGCCACGAGCCGCTCGATGCCGGCCAGTACGCCTGACTCATGGACGGGCAACTCGATGTCGCTCGCCGGGAACCCGCATTGCAACAGCGCTTCCTGCGCGTGCCGCGCCTGGTCGTAGGTCTCGAAGAGACCGGTGACGGTCTGTTTCATGGCTTGTTCCTCCTCATAGCCCCTCCCACGTGCCGTATGAGCGCGATATCGCAATTCGCGTGCCACGAAGCTCGCCGGCATTGCGGATATGGCCGATACGTCCATACGCCGGTCGCCCATGCCGTTTGCCATGCGCGCGCCGCATACCGGCGGCACGCCCGGCGTGCATTTTCGACCTATAGCGTTGCGTCCCGTTCCCGCCGCGCGCGCGTCTGGCGCTCGTGCTGGATTGTCTCCAGCATTGTCTCCAGCAAGCCGATGTCGAATGGCTTCGAGAGCACGCGCACGTCCACGCCGCGCGTGCGCTCCAGTTCCTCCGCGTAGCCCGTGACGAGGATCACCGGCAGCCCGGGCTCGCGCGCCCGCAGCGCTTCCGCGAGATCGATGCCGTTCATCGTGCCCGGCATGTGGATGTCCGAGAGCACGAGGTCGAAGTGCGGCGCGTCGTCGTCGCTCGCGCGCGCAGCGCGAGCCGCATCGACGAATTCCAGCGCGCTCGCCGCGTCGTTCGCGCAGGTGACGTGATGGCCCATCATCTGCAGCAGCGCTTCGGTGCCCGCCGCGACTTCGTCGTTGTCCTCGACGAGCAGCACGCGCAGCCCCTGTTGCGGATTCGCGCTGGGCTCGCGCGGCTCGGCTTCGCGCTGCGCGGCGGGCGCGGCGCTCGCGCGCGGCAGATAGAGATGCACCGAGGTGCCGGCGCCAATCGCACTGTCGATCGCGGCGAGCCCGCCCGAGCGCTCGCAGAACGCGAACACCTGCGGCAGCCCGAGCCCCGTGCCCATGCCCTTCGGCTTGGTCGTATAGAGCGGTTCGAAGGCGCGCGCGAGCACGTCGGGCGACATGCCCACGCCCGTGTCCTCCAGCGAGACGTGCACGAATTCGCCGTCGAGCGGGAAGCCTTCGCCCGGCCGGAACGCGATATTGCGGGCGCGCACGGTGAAGCGTCCGCCGTTGGGCATGGCGTCGCGCCCGTTGACCGCGAGATTGATGAGCGCGAGCTCGAACTCGGCCACGTCCACCAGCACGGGCCACACCGTTTCGTCGACGTCCATGACGAGCGCGACCTTCGCGCCGAGCGAGGCGCGCAGCAGCTCGCGCGATGCGGGCAGCCAGCGGCCGACAGGGATCGTCTCGTTGCGCAGCGGCTGCTTGCGCGCGACGCCGAGTAGCTGGCGCGTGAGCGACTGCCCGCTCTTCAGCGCGCGCTCGACCGCGGAGAGCTCGCGCTCGAAGCCGGTCACGCCGCGCCGTCGCGCGATCTGCACGTTGGCCGAGACGATCATCAGCAGGTTGTTGAAGTCGTGCGCGACGCTGCCCACGAGATTGCCGAGCGCTTCCATCTTGCGCGACTGCCGGTAGGCCGATTCGATCGAGCGGCGCATCGCCGCTTCGGCTTGCCAGCGCTCCCACGCCTCTTCCTCGGCGGCGAGCCGGCGCAGCGACAGCCAGATCACGCACCACAACGCGATCGACGGCGTGAACATCGAGATGATCAGCACGCTCAGGTGCCGGTACCACGCGGACCAGATCGCCGAGGTGCGGTAGAGGCAGGCGACGTAGACCGGATACGCGCCCACGCGCCGGAAAGCGACGATCGCGTTGTCGTCGAGCAGTTTCGAATGCATGCGTACGACGCCGGCTTCCTTGCCGAGCGCGAGCGCGGCGGCGAACGGCGAGCCCGGCGTGACGGCGGCTGGTGTGGCGGTGCTCGATCTTCCCGATACGCCAGATGTGCCGTGGGTGCCGGATGCCGCGGCGCTGGCGCCGTTGGACACGGCGCTCGCCGAAGCCTTCGCGCGCGGCGAGCGTGCGCCAGGCGGCGGCTCGAACGCGAGGATAGCGCCGTCGCTGCGCACGAGGCCGAGCGCCATCGGCGAATCGTCGCCCAGCAGCTCGCTGTAGAACTTGTCGAAGTAGCCGGGCCGCAGCGCGACCGAGACCAGCCCGGCGAACTGGCCCGCGGCGTCGTGGCGCGCAATGCCGGTGTTGAACACCGTTTCGCCGCTCACCTGGCCGTGCATGACGCGCGAGACGTGGTCGAGCACGCTGCCGTCGCGGATGCCCACGAAGTCGTCGCGCGTGGCGATCGAAACGGGTGGCGGCGGCGAATAGCGGCTGCTCGCGAGCAGCTCGCCGTCGCGGCCGAAGATCGAGACGGCCGCCACCTGCGGGTAGCCGCCGCCGATCGCGTCGAGCTTGTCGTGGATCTG
>Ga0164242_10000778_pt1 | contig 38321 bp, 38 predicted proteins | sample OricomgcompostMG_FD_108783 | JGI IMG/M metagenome (GOLD analysis project Ga0164242, IMG submission 108783) | Miracle-Growth compost microbial communities from Emeryville, California, USA - Original compost - Miracle growth compost (MG) ... | reverse complement strand
GTCAGCGTCAGGCCGAAGTGCCGGTAGATGTCGGCCACGGTGCCCAGCGGGTCGGCGATCAACTCCTTGTAGTCGACGTCGTAGAACTGCGCCGGGTTGTACTTGGCCCGTGCGGTGTTGAACCGCTCCAGCCCCCGCGACCAGGTATCCATTGCGTCAGCGCCGATTTGGGCCCCGACGAACGTGGTCGACCATCCTTCGGCGGTGTGCTGGGCCAGCGAGCACATCGACGCCATGATCGTTTCGACCGGGCGATGAGTCTGGATCACCAGCGCATCCGGGTAGGTGGCCATCAACGCGTCCAGCGCGAACAGGTGGCTGGGGTTCTTCAGCACCCAGCGCTTATGGGCGTCGTTGAGCCCGATCAGCTGAAGGTTGCGGCGGTGGCGCTGATACGACGGCGTCCAGTCCTGTTCAGACAGCCACTGCGCGTAACTGGGGACGTGCGCCAGCGTTTCATACGACACCGAGTGCAGCGACTGCCGCAGCAGCTGCCAGCACTCCTCCAGCTCGTAGGCGGCCATGAAGTGCAGCCCGGTGTAGCCGGGGTTGTCCCGGTGGTGCTGGGTGAATTGCGCGTCGAGCTGGCGGTACAGCGGGTTGGACTCCCAGGTCTCGCGCGGCGGCCGCGGCTGCGGGAATTCGGCCAGCCACATGTGCAGGCCCTGATGCGCGGGATCGGCGCCCAGCAGCCGGTGCAGCGCCGTGGTCCCGGTGCGCACCAGGCCGGTGACGAAGATCGGCCGTTGGATCGCGACGTCGGCGTACTGCGGGTATTGCTTCCAGGCCGACTCCGACAGCAGGCGCGCCACCAGGGCGCCGCGCAGAAAGAAGCGATTCATCTTGCTGCCCAACACCGTAAGGCCGGCTTCCCGGCGGTAGGAGTCCAGCAGCACCTCCAGCGCCTGCAGGTAGTTGTCGTCGTCGGTGCCGAAGTCGTCGAGACCGGTCAGCTTGGTGGCCGATGCGTGCAGCTCCTCGACGGTGCCGATGTCGGTGCGATCGCTCACGTGTGGTATTCCCCGCAGTTGACGTCCAAGGTCTGCCCGGTGATGCCGCTGGACAGGTCGCTGGCCAAAAACATGATGGCCGAAGCGACTTCGTCCTCGGTGGGCAGGCGTTTGAGGTCTGAGTTGGCGGCGGTGGCCGCGTAGATCTGCTCGACCGTGGTGCCGTACTTGCCCGCCTGGTGCTCGAAGTAGGCCTGCAAGGTGTCGCCCCAGATGTAGCCCGGCGCAACCGAATTGACCCGGATGCCCTTTTCGCCCAGCTCGGTGGCCAGCGACTGCGACATGGACAGCAGCGCCGACTTGGCCATCTTGTACGCACCGTACTTGGCCTGCGAATGACGCAGCACCATGGAGTTGACGTTGACGATGGATCCGTGCGCCGTCTCCAGCGCGGGTGTGAAGGCCTGGATCAGCCGCAGCGCGCCCAGCGCGCTCAACTCGATCGCGTCACGGATGTGCTGAAAACTGGTTCCCGCCAACGGTTTCATCGACGGCACCCGGAACGCGTTGTTGATCAGCACGTCGGCCCTGCCGTAGGTCGCCATGGTGGTCTCGACCAGGTAGGCGACTTCGTCGTCGTCGGTGATGTCGGTGCGCACCGCCAGCGCCCGGTGGCCGCCGTCGTTGACCTGCTTGGCCACCTTCTCCAGCCGCTCGGCGGTACGCGCCGCCAGCACCAGGTCGGCCCCGCTGTCGGCGCATCGGTGCGCCAGCGTGGTGCCCAGCCCCGGCCCCACGCCGCTGATGACCACCACCTTGCCGTCGAGCATCCCTGCCATCGTCACCCCAGCATCCTTGCCGCAATCTGTTGTTGGCGCAACGCGATTCGCGCCCGCCATTCGTCGTCGGAGATCTTGTTGTGCTCGTAGTAGGGCAGCTTGGCCGGTACGGCGTCGAAGTCGACCAGCTCGACGGTGGGGCCGTCGGCCTCGGTGAGCTGGCGCGACACCCGTTGCCAGCGGAACTGCAGGAAGCCCTTCCGATGCCCGACCGTCTCCACCCAGTTCGTCACGCCCGGGTTCTGCTCGGCGACGACGATGCGCACCTTGCCGTCCGGATCCGCTTGCGCCTGAGTGTTGTTCAGCGACGTCTGATGGTTGATGTAGTCCAGCGAGATGTACCACAGGCTGCCCAGTTGGAACCCGAGGTAGGGGGCGTCGGTGACCGGGATGGTGATCAGCAGCGCCTGGTCGGGCCGCAGTTCGTAGTGCCCGGCCGACGAGTACTGCGTCGCCAGCCCGCCCGGCGTCAACCGGGGCGCGACCATGGTGTTGACCGGGATGTTGAAGTAGAACCACTGCGGGAACTGCAGCCAGGTCTTCACCCGGTTCACGAGTTGTTTTCCGGCTGTGGCGTAACGCTTTTCGATCGTCTCGCGGGTCAGCGGCGGCGGCGCCGTGCCCGCGGTGTCCTCCCGTGCGATGGCCAGGGTGCCGCGCTGGGCGGCCCAGTCGCCGTACACCTCGCGGATCACCAGCTGACCGTTGCTGGTCGGTCGCACCCGCCACTCGAAGCTGCCGTCGGGCGCGATGTCGAGCTCGCGGTCGTCGAACGCGGCCTGGCTGGCCGGCACGTTGTCGTCGGTGTACTCGCCGCCGAGCAGCTGAAAACTCAAATCGGTGGTGGTGCCGCGGCGGCCGGTGACGACGTAGTCGTAGCCGGCGTGCACCCGGGTGCCGAAGTACAGCGTGTCGGGGTTGTCCAGGCCCATCTTGGTGAACGGCCCGGTGCCCGATTGCAGGAAGGGGTGGTCGCGCTCGTAGTCGACCGCCAGGTGGATACAGGCCGAGATGCAGCCGGCCAGGTACTGCAGTCCCTCCAGCAGGTCGGCTTCGGTCTCGATGTGCGGCGCGGCGGCCACCAGATTTTCGGCCTCGGCGATCGCGGAGGTGAGCGGATCAGAGAACACGCCTAGACGCTAGAACGTGTTCTACTTTTTCGTCAATGGCGAACGTTCCCGCGCGTCGCCCACGGCGTCGCGCGACGAGGCCGGCTCACCTAGGGCGGGCAGGAGTGCGACAGGTCGATCAGGTGCTGGCGCACGTCGGGATGCCGATTGAGGTAGTCGATGACGTTGCCGTTGCCACCCTCGGCCTGCGACCTTTGCTGCAGCTGCTGGTGCAGGTCCGGGTGCTTCTGCAGGTACGAGTCGATGGACTGACCGACGTCCTGATTGCATTCCGCGTGGGCGACGCCCGCCACGGGTAGCGCGATCACCGTCGCGGCGGCAGCGGTGAGTAACCCCCCGGCGAGCAGGCCGTACAGCCCGCGGCGACGGGCGCCGACTGTGTTGGATGTGCTCATGCGCGCCAGGTTACCCGCGCAAGCTTTGCGTCGGCTGTGCGAACGCGGCGGCTCAGCGCGCCGCCGCGGCCCCGCTTTCCTGCTCGCGCTTGATCTCCAGCGCGATGTCGATCAGCTGGTCTTCCTGACCGCCGATGAGTTTGCGCTGACCGGCCCGGTGCAGCAGCTGGTGCGCGGGCACCCCGTAGCGCTCGGACTGGCGGATGGCGTGCTTGAGGAAGCTCGAGTACACCCCGGAATAGCCCATGATCAGGGCGTTGCGGTCGAGCAGGCACTCGGCGGGCATGGCCGGCGCGACCACCTCCTCGGCGGCGTCGGCGATGTCGAAGAAGTCGATGCCGGTCTTGACGCCGATCTTGTCGAACACGCCGATCAGCGCCTCGACGGGCGCGTTGCCCGCCCCGGCCCCGAACCGGCGGCACGAGCCGTCGATCTGCTTGGCGCCGGCCCGGACGGCCTCGACGCTGTTGGCCACCCCGAGCCCGAGGTTCTCGTGCCCGTGGAAACCGACCTGGGCGTCGTCGCCCAGCTCGGCGACCAGCGCGGCCACCCGGTCGCGCACGCCCTCGAGCACCAGCGCGCCGGCCGAGTCGACCACGTAGACGCACTGGCAGCCGGCGTCGGCCATGATGCGGGCCTGCTGGGCGAGCTTTTCCGGCGGGATGGTGTGGCTCATCATCAGGAAGCCGACGGTCTCCAGCCCGAGTTCGCGGGCCAGGCCGAAGTGCTGGATGGACACGTCGGCCTCGGTGCAGTGCGTGGCGATCCGGCAGATCGAGCCGCCGTTGTTTTGGGCCTCCTTGATGTCCTCCTTGGTGCCCACCCCGGGCAGCATCAGGAAGGCGATCTTGGCCTCCTTGGCGGTCTCGGCGGCCAGCTTGATCAGCTCCTGCTCGGGGGTCTTGGAGAACCCGTAGTTGAAGCTCGAGCCGCCCAGCCCGTCGCCGTGGGTGACCTCGATGACCGGCACCCCCGCGGCGTCCAGGGCCGCGACGATGGCTTGCACCTCGTCCTTGGTGAACTGGTGGCGCTTGTGGTGGCTGCCGTCGCGCAGGGACGTGTCGGTCAGCCGGACGTCCCACATCGGGTTGAAGAAAATATCGGTAGTCATCGCGTGCCTCCTGCCACCGACAGCGTCTCCTTGGCGATCTCCTCGCCCACCTTCGTGGCCGCGGCGGTCATGATGTCCAGGTTGCCCGCGTACGGGGGCAGATAATCGCCGGCACCCTCGACCTCGACGAACGTGGTGACCAGCGCCTGGCCGCCCGAGTTGAGCGACGGGTCGTCGAACTGCGGCTCGTTGAGCAGCCGGTAGCCGGGCACGTAGGTCTGCACCTCTTTGACGACGTCGTGAATCGACTGCGCGATCGCGTCCCGGTCGGCGTCCTCGGGGATGGCGCAGAAGATGGTGTCGCGCATGATCATCGGCGGGTCGGCCGGGTTGAGGATGATGATCGCCTTGCCCCGCTTGGCGCCGCCGATGGTCTCCACGCCCCGGCTGGTGGTCTTGGTGAACTCGTCGATGTTGGCGCGGGTGCCCGGGCCCGCCGACACGCTCGCCACCGACGCGACGATCTCGGCGTAGGGCACCTCGACGACGCGGCTGACGGCGTAGACGATCGGGATCGTGGCCTGCCCGCCGCAGGTGATCATGTTGACGTTCGGCGCGTCCAGGTGCTGGCGCAGGTTCGCCGGCGGGATGACGGCCGGGCCCACCGCGGCGGGCGTCAGGTCGATGGCCCGGATGCCGGCGGCCTCGTACTTGGGGGCGGCGTCGCGGTGCACGTAGGCGCTGGTCGCCTCGAAGACCAGGTCGGGTTTCTCCGGCTGCGCCAGCAGCCAGTCGACCCCCTCGTGGGTGGTCTCCAAGCCCAGCTTGCGGGCCCGGGCCAGGCCCTCGCTCTGCGGGTCGATGCCGACCATCCAGCGCGGTTCCAGCCAGTCGGATCGCAGCAGCTTGTAGAGCAGGTCCGTGCTGATGTTCCCCGACCCGACAATCGCCACTTTTGCTTTAGTCGGCATGACGCTCCTTACGAAGCTGTTGAGATTTAAGTTGGTCGATTTAACTCGAGCCTATTCGAACGACAGACGCACCGAACCCAGGCCCGCGAAGTCGGCGACGAACTCGTCGCCGGGGTGCGCGTCGATCGCCTTCGTGCACGAGCCGGGCAACACCACGTCGCCCTTGCGCAGCCGCACCCCGAAGCCATCCACCTTGCGGGCCAGCCAGGCCACCGCGGTCACCGGGTTGCCCAGCACCGCGTCGGTGCGGCCCTCGGCCACCACCTCACCGTTGCGGCGCAGCACCGCGTCGATCCCCTTGATGTCAATGTCTTGCGGGGACACCCGGGCCGCACCCAGGACGAAGCCGGCCGACGAGGCGTTGTCGGCGATGGTGTCGCACAACTCGATCTTCCAGTCGGTGATCCGGGTGTCGATCAGCTCGATGGCCGGAACGAACGCCTCGGTGGCCGCCATCACGTCGTCCTCGGTGCAGCCCGCCCCCGGCAGGTCGGCGTTCAGGATGAAGCCGACTTCGACCTCCACCCGCGGGTAGAGGTAGCGGTTCGTCTTGACCGGGGTGTCTTCGAACAACTGCATGTCGTCGAGCAGATGCCCGTAGTCCGGCTCGTCGACGCCCATCATTTGCTGGATCGCCAACGACGACAACCCGACCTTGTGGCCCAGCACCCGGGCGCCCTCGGCGACCCGCTGCCGGATGTTGATCAGCTGAATCTCATACGCGTCGACGACGTCGATCTCGGGGTAGGCGGCGGTCAACGGTGGGATGGGCTCACCGCTCCGCTCGGCCTGCGCCAACTCGGCAGCCAGCTCGTCGCGGGTGGCAACACTGAGCATTTTCTTGCAGTCTCCTCGTACGGTCGACCGGGCCAGTAGCGGCCGCCCCGGGCAATTCTATAACGTGTTCTACATGTCAGCGCAGGAGTACGACGTCGTCGTGGTCGGGAGCGGCGGAGCCGGTATGGTGGCCGCCCTTACCGCCGCTCACCGGGGTCTTTCCACCATAGTCATCGAGAAGGCCCCCCACTTCGGCGGCTCGACCGCGCGGTCGGGCGGCGGTGTTTGGATCCCAAATAACGAAGTGCTCAAGCGTGATGGGGTGAAGGACACCCCGGAGGCGGCCCGCACCTATCTGCACGGGATCATCGGCGACGTCGTCGAGCCGGAACGCATCGACACCTACCTGGAACGCGGGCCGGAAATGCTGTCCTTCGTGCTCAAGCACACGCCGTTGAAGATGTGCTGGGTGCCGCGGTACTCCGACTACTACCCGGAGTCGCCGGGCGGACGCGCGGAGGGCCGGTCGATCGAGCCGAAGCCGTTCAACGCCCGCAAACTGGGGCCCGACGAGGCCGGCCTGGAACCGGCGTACGGCAAGGTGCCGCTGAACGTCGTTGTCATGCAACAGGACTACGTGCGGTTGAACCAGCTCAAGCGCCACCCGCGGGGTGTGCTGCGCAGCCTGAAGGTCGGCGCCCGCACCATGTGGGCCAAGGCGACCGGCAAGAACCTGGTCGGCATGGGCCGGGCGCTGATCGGGCCGCTGCGCATCGGTTTGCAGCGGGCCGGCGTTCCGGTGGTGCTCAACACCGCGCTGACCGACCTGTACCTCGAAGACGGCGTGGTGCGCGGCGTCTATGTCCGTGACAGTCAGGCGGCCGAGTCCGCCGAACCGCGGCTGATCCGGGCGCGCCGCGGCGTGATCCTGGCCAGCGGCGGCTTCGAGCACAACGAGCAGATGCGGGTGAAATACCAGCGCGCGCCCATCACCACCGAGTGGACCGTGGGTGCCAAGGCGAACACCGGTGACGGGATTCTGGCGGCCGAAAAGCTGGGCGCCGCACTGGAATTGATGGAAGACGCCTGGTGGGGTCCGACCGTGCCGCTGGTCGGGGCGCCGTGGTTCGCGCTGTCCGAGCGCAATTCGCCGGGGTCGATCATCGTCAACATGTCGGGCAAGCGGTTCATGAACGAGTCGATGCCCTATGTCGAGGCCTGCCATCACATGTACGGCGGCGAATACGGTCAGGGCCCCGGGCCGGGTGAGAACATCCCGGCGTGGCTGGTGTTCGACCAGCAGTACCGGGACCGCTACATCTTCGCCGGATTGCAACCGGGGCAACGCATTCCGCGTAAATGGCTGGAGTCCGGCGTCATCATCCAGGCCGAAACGCTCGAGGAGCTGGCCTCAAAGGCGGGCCTTCCGGTCGACGAATTCCTGGCCACCGTGCAGCGGTTCAACGGCTTCGCGCGCACCGGCATCGACGAGGACTACCATCGCGGCGAGAGCGCCTACGACAGGTACTACGGCGATCCCACCAACAAGCCCAATCCCAACCTCGGCGAGATCAGCCACCCGCCCTACTACGCCGCCAAGATGGTGCCGGGCGATTTGGGCACCAAGGGTGGCATCCGCACCGACATCCACGGCCGCGCGCTGCGCGACGACGGCAGTATCATCGAAGGTCTCTACGCCGCGGGCAATGTCAGCGCGCCGGTGATGGGCCACACGTACCCGGGTCCGGGTGGCACGATCGGCCCGGCCATGACATTCGGCTACCTGGCGGCGCTGCACATCGCGGGAGAGAACTGACATGCCGATCGACGTCGACGTCGCGCTGAACGCCGAGCTGGATCCCATCGAATTCTCTTGGACCAGCAGTGATGTCCAGCTCTACCACCTGGCGCTGGGCGCGGGGTCCGACCCGATGGATCCGCGCGAGCTGCGCTACCTGGTCGACGACACCCCGCAGGTGCTGCCGACGTTCGGCAACGTGGCCGCCACCTTCCACGCCACCAAGCCGCCGACCGTGCAGTTCCCCGGCATCGACATCGAGCTGGGCAAGGTGCTGCACGCGTCCGAGCGGGTGGAGGTGCCCGCTCCGCTGCCGCCTTCGGGCTCCGCGCGCGCCGTCACCCGGTTCACCGACATCTGGGACAAGGGCAAGGCCGCGGTGATCTGGAGCGAGACGAAGGTGACCGCACCGGACGGCACCCTGTTGTGGACGCAGAAACGGTCGATCTTCGCCCGCGGCGAGGGCGGCTTCGGCGGGGAACGCGGCCCGTCGGGGGGTGACGCCGCGCCGGAGCGGGCGCCCGACCTGGAGGTCGACGTGCCGATCCTGCCGCAGCAGGCGCTGCTGTACCGGCTGTGCGGCGACCGCAACCCGCTGCACTCGGATCCCGAATTCGCCGCTGCCGCAGGGTTTTCCCAGCCGATCCTGCACGGGTTGTGCACCTACGGCATGACCTGCAAGGCGATCGTCGACGCCCTGCTCGACAGCGACGCCGGCGCGGTGGCGGCCTACGGCGCGCGTTTCGCCGGGGTGGCGTTCCCCGGCGAAACGCTGAAGGTCGGCATCTGGAAAGAGGGTGGGCGATTTCTGGCCAGCGTTGTCGCGCCTTCGCGCGACAACGCCGTCGTGCTCTCCGGCGTCGAGCTGGTCCCGGCGTAGGGCTCGCGCTGCTTGCCTTTTTGCCGTTTTGCCGCCGAACGTGAAGTTAGCTTCACGTTCGGTGCCGAGCGTGAAACTAGTTTCACGCTCGGCGGGCGCGCGCCTCGCGTACCCGGGCGATGATGTCGGCGGGCCGGTCCCCGGCGACCACCCTCACCACGATCCAACCGAGTCGCTGCAGCATTTCCGAGCGACGAATATCCCAGCCATACTGACGCCGGTCGCTGCGATGATGATCACCGTCGTACTCGACCGCGACTTTCAAGTCCTCCCAACCCATATCGAGGTAGGCCACCGGGTCGCCAAGGTCGTCAACGACCCGGATCTGCGTCTGTGGTGGCGGTAATCCGGCCTGGGTCAAAACAACGCGCAGCCAGGACTCCTTGGGAGACTGCGACCCACCGTCGAAGAGTGCGATAGCTTCCCTTGCCCGGACGATGCCGCGGCGTCCCGGGTATCTCTGCGCGAGCAGCTCGACATCGGCCGCCTTGATTCGGGTTTCGCGGGCTAATGCATCGATGCCGGCAACCGCTGCGGTGGTCGGATACCAGCAGCCGAGATCGAGAGCCGTTCTGGACGCCGAGGTCACCAGAATCCCGTCTAAGACCGCAATTTCGTCTTCTTCGATTCGCTCTTCATGGACCCTGATCCCGGGCTGGCGGTGGCGGTTGTGGTGGATGAGGTCCACCACCGTCATGGCGTCAACCCATTTGCTTCCGTGCAGCGCCGCCGCGGAGAACCCGGCGACCACACCCCGGCGCCCGCTCCACAGCCACCCGGCCCTCGCGCGTAGCACGGCGGTAACCTCGTCGTCTCTGCTGACATACACGTCTCGGAACAGCCGGGTGTAGCCAGTGCTCAGCCGACTTCTCGTCAACACGCCTCGCGCTACGGCCTCACTGCCGAGGAACGGCTCACCCACGACGGCAGCGTCGCACGCGACCCGCGCACCGTCACTTCACTCGTCGAGCGTGATGTTAATTTCACGCTCGGCCGCGAGCGTGACGCTAACTTGACGCTCGAGCGAAGGCGGGAAGCTAGCCCAGGATCAGGCCCGACGTGGGCACACCGGTGCCCGCGGTGACCAGCACGTGCTCGACGTCGGGCACCGGGTTCACCGAGGTGCCCCGCAGTTGCCGCACCCCCTCGGCGATGCCGTTCATGCCGTGGATGTAGGCCTCACCAAGCTGGCCGCCGTGCGTGTTGATCGGCAGCCGCCCGCCGATCTCGATGGCGCCGTCGGCGATGAAGTCCTTGGCCTCACCCTTGCCGCAGAATCCCAACTCCTCCAACTGAATCAGCGTGAAGGGCGTGAAGTGGTCGTAGAGCACGGCGGTCTGAATGTCGGTCGGCTTCAGGCCGGACTGCTGCCACAGCTGCCGGCCCACCACGCCCATCTCGGGCAGGCCGAGCTCCGAGCGGTAGTAGCTGACCATCGTGTACTGGTCGGGGCTGGACCCCTGCGCCGCCGCCTCGATGACCGCCGGCCGCTGCTTGAGGTCGCGTGCCCGCTCGACGGACGTCACCACGATCGCCACCGCACCGTCGGTCTCCTGGCAGCAGTCCAGCAGCCGCAACGGTTCGGCGATCCACCGCGAATTCTGGTGGTCCTCAATGGTTATCGGCTTCTCGTAGAAGTACGCCTTCGGGTTCTTGGCCGCGTGCTTGCGGTCGGCCACCGAGATCGCACCGAAGTCCCGGCTGGTCGCGCCGGACAGGTGCATGTAGCGCCGCGCGATCATGGCGACCTGCGCTGCCGGCGTGGACAGCCCGTGCGGGTAGGAGAACGAATTGTCCGCCGCGGTCGAATCCGCCTGCGCGCGAGCATCTCCCGCCAGCCGCGTCTGCACCTGACCGAACCGCATGCCCGAGCGCTCGTTGAACGCCCGGTACGCCACCACGACGTCGGCCACCCCGGTGGCCACCGCGATCGCGGCCTGCTGCACGGTCGCGCAGGCGGCCCCGCCGCCGTAACCGATCTGGGAGAAGAACTTCAGGTCACCGATGCCGACGGCGCGGGCGACGGCCGTCTCGTTGTTGGTGTCCATCGTGAAGGTGGTCAGCCCGTCGACGTCCGCCGGCGAAAGCCCGGCGTCGTCCAGGGCGTCCAGCACCGCCTCGGCCGCCAGCCGCAGCTCACTGCGGCCGGAATCCTTCGAAAAGTCGGTCGCGCCGATGCCGACGATCGCCGCCTTGCGGGAAAGCATCAGGCATCCCCCATCGTCAGCGTCACCGTCGCGATGACGTGATCGCCAAGGCTGTTGCGGCCGAACACCTTTAACGTCACCAGGCCGTCCTGGACGGCGGTCACCTCGCCGGAGAACGTCACCGTGTCGTAGGCATACCACGGCACACCGAGACGCAGGCCGATCGACTTGATCAGCGCCGACGGCCCGGCCCAATCGGTGACGTAGCGCTGCACCAGGCCGGTGTCGGTGAGGATGTTGACGAAGATGTCCTTCGACCCTTTGGCCTGCGCCTTGTCCCGGTCGTGGTGCACGTCCTGAAAGTCCCTGGTGGCCAGGGCGGTTGAGATGATGAACGTCGGGTCGCCGTAGAGCTTGAGCTCGGGCAACGTGGTGCCGACTTCGATGACGGGTGCGCTCATGCGTCAGGCTCCCAGGCGTAGAGGCTCCACTCCGGACCGTTGTCGTCGGCCGGGAAATCGAGGTAGGTGGCCCGCACCGGCAGCCCGATCCGCACCCGGGCCGGGTCGATGCCGCGCAGCTCGCCCAGCATCCGGACGCCCTCGGCGAGTTCGACCAGTGCGATCACGAAAGGCAGTGTGCGGCCGGGCACTTTGGGCGCGTGATGCACCACGAAGCTGTACACCGTGCCCTTGCCGCTGGCCACCACATAGTCGATGGGGGCGGTCTTGTCCTGCCACACCGCCGGCACCGGCGGGTGCTGCAGGCTGCCGTCCGGCCGCCGCTGGATGCGCAGCTCGTGCGCCTTGACACCCTCCCAGAAGAAGGCGGTGTCGCGTGACGACGCGGGCCGCATCATGGTGGCCGGATCGAGGTCGTCGGGCACCGGCGACGCCGCCGCGTCGGATTCGCGGGGCCTGAATTTGAGGATGCGCCAATTCATCTCGGCCACATCCTCGTCCCCGACCCGCCAGATGATGTGCTGGTTGATGAACCAGCCCTCGCCGAGCGCCGTCTGCTTGGGCCCGATCACATCGCCCATCTCCGAGGTGATGCTGACCTGCTCACCGGGCCGCAGGTAGCGGTGGTAGGTCTGCTCGCAGTTGGTGGCGACCACACCGACGTACCCGGCGTTGTCGAACAACTCCATGATGGGCCCCATGGGGTCGTCCTTGGGACGCTCCCCGCCCAGGCCGAACATGGACCACACCTGAATCATGGCCGGCGGGGCCACGATCCCGGGATGTCCGACGGCGCGGGCCGCGGCCTCGTCGACATAGATCGGGTTGCGGTCGCCGATGGCCTCCACCCAGTTGTTGATCATCGGCTGATTCACCGGGTCGCGCCCGGCGCGCGGTTTCGGCCCGCCGGCCGCTTTGATCTCCGCGATGGCTTCGGCGATATCGGTCATCGGGGCACCCTCGGCACTTTGAGCCCGGCGGCGGCGATCATCTCGCGCATCACTTCGTTGACACCGCCGCCGAACGTGATCACCAGGTTGCGCTTGGTTTGCGAGTCCAGCCACCTGAGCAGTTCGCCGGTCTCCGGGTCGGCGGGGTTACCGTACTTGCCGACGACTTCCTCGGCGAGCCGGCCGATGTACTGAATCCGCTCGGTGCCAAAGACTTTCGTCGACGCGGCGTCGGCGACGTTGATGTCCTCACCGGCCGCCGCCACCTGCCAGTTGAGCAACTCGTTGATCCGCCACATCGCATAGATCTCACCGAGCGCCCGCTGGACGTCGGCGTGGTCGATCGGGGTGACCCCGTCGCTGCCCGGCTTGGACGCCCACTCGCGAACCCGGTCGTAGATGCCGGCGGTACGGCCGGCCGGGCCCAGCATCACCCGCTCGTTGTTGAGCTGGGTGGTGATCAGCTTCCACCCGCCGTTCTCCTCGCCGACCAGCATGTCGGCGGGCACCCGCACGTCGTTGTAGTAGGTGGCGTTGGTGTGGTGGGCGCCGTCGGACAGGATGATCGGCGTCCAGGAGTAGCCGGGGTCCTTGGTGTCCACGATCAGGATCGAAATGCCCTTGTGTTTCACGGCTTCCGGATCGGTGCGGCAGGCCAGCCAGATGTAGTCGGCGTCATGGGCACCGGTGGTGAAGATCTTCTGCCCGTTGACGATGTACTCGTCGCCCTGCCGCACGGCCGTGGTGCGCAGCGACGCCAGGTCGGTGCCGGCCTCCGGCTCGGTGTAGCCGATCGCGAAGTGCACCTCGCCGGCCAGGATCGCCGGCAGGAACTTCTTCTTCTGCATCTCGCTGCCGAACTGTTGCAGCGTCGGCCCGACCGTCTGCAGGGTCACCGCGGGCAGCGGCACGTCGGCGCGATGCGCCTCGTTGACGAAGATCGACTGCTCGATCGGGCCGAAGCCCAAGCCGCCGAACTCCTTTGGCCAGCCCACCCCGAGCTTGCCGTCCCGGCCCATCCGCCGGATCACCGCCCGGTAGGCCTCGTTGTGGCGGTCCTGCTCCATCGCCTTCATCTCGTCGGACGAGATCAGGTTCGAAAAGTATTCCCGCAGTTCGGCTTGCAGCTGACGCTGTTCTGGGGTCAGGTCTATGAACATTGCGCTCCCACCAGGTCGTCTGCGTGCCGACCCGCTGCGCCCGGCTGCGCCGTGCTTGCGATCGCCACGAGGTCCAGGCGATGCGACGGCCCGCCCAGCAGCCGGGTCAGGTCCTTGATCGTGGAGTAGTACCGATGCATCGGATAGGTGATGTCCATGCCCATGCCGCCGTGCAGGTGGTGGCAGAGCTGCATCGCCGGGGGCGCCTGCGACGCCACCCAGTATCCCAGCACACCCAGGTCGTGATCGACATCCCGGCCCTCGGACAGCCCCCAGACCACCGACTTGGCCACCAAATCGATGGTGCGCGAGGCGATGTAGACCTCGGCGAGCTGCGCGGCCACGGTCTGGAAGGTGGACAGCGGCTTGCCGAACTGCTTGCGGTTGGCCACGTAGTCGGCGGTCAACCGCAGCGCCCCGCTGACCAGCCCGTCGGCGTAGGCGCCCACGGCCGCCAGCGCCAGCTGGTTGACCCGCGCCGCCGTGGCGCCCGCCAGCACGTCGGAATCGGCCACCGCGACGCCGGTGAAGCTGACCGTGTACTCGTCGGAGCCGTTCGAGGTCGGCGTCTGCACCACCTGGACGCCGTCGGCCTTGGGCGAGACCACGACAACCGCACTGTCGGCGGTGACGATCATCCAATCCGCTTGTGCCGCATAGCCGACGCCGATCTTGGTGCCCGACAACCGGCCGTCGGCGAAGGTGGTCGCGGGCCGGTCCGGCAGCGGGGTACCGGGTTCGTTGAGCGCGGCCGTCAGCACCCCGCCCCTGGCGACCCCGGCCAGGAACCGGTCCTGCTGCTCCTCGGAGGCCAGCTCGAGCAACGGAAGCACCGCAAAACCCAACGTGGCCAGCGCCGGCGTGATGGCGCCGCGGCGACCGACTTCGGTGAGCACCGTGGCGACCTCGGGCAGACCCACCCCGTCGCCGCCGAGACGCTCGGGCACCGGCAGCGCCGTCACACCCCCGTCGACCAGTGCCTCCCAACTCAATTCGCGATCCAGCACCGACGTGACGACGTCGGCGACCGCCTGTTGTGTCGGACTGGGGTCGAAGTCCATCGTCGTTTCTGACGCCATATCAGTGCGCCACCGGGCACTTGCCGGTGTAGTCGACCTGCCAGTGCTTGATGCCGTTGAGCCAGCCCGACCGCAACCGCTCGGGCGCCGACAGCGGCTTGAGGTCCGGCATGTGGTCGGCCACGGCGTTGAAGATCAGGCTGATGGTCATCCGGGCCAGGTTGGCGCCGATGCAGTAGTGCGCACCCGTACCGCCAAAACCGACGTGCGGGTTGGGGTTTCGCAAGATGTTGAAGCGGTGCGGATCCTCGAAGACCTCTTCGTCGAAGTTCGCCGAGCGGTAGAACATCACCACCCGCTGGCCCTTCTTGATCTGCACCCCGGACAGCTCGTAATCCTCGAGCGCGGTGCGCTGGAACGCGGTGACCGGCGTTGCCCAGCGCACGATTTCGTCCGGCGCGGTCTCCGGGCGCTCCTTCTTGAACAGCTCCCACTGGTCGGGGTTGTCGGCGAAGGCGATCATGCCGTGCGTGATCGAGTTCCGGGTGGTCTCGTTGCCGGCGACCGCGAGCATCACCACGAAGAAACCGAATTCGTCGTCGGAGAGCTTCTCGCCGTCGAGGTCGGCCTGGATCAGCTGGGTGACGATGTCGTCGCCGGGGTTCTTGGCCCGCTCCTCGGCCATCTTCATCGCGTACATGATCAGCTCGGCCGACGACATCGCCGGGTCGATGTGCGCGTACTCGGGGTCCTCGTTGCCGGTCATCTCGTTGGACCAGCGGAAGATCTTGTCCCGGTCCTCCTGCGGAACACCCAGCAGACCGGCGATGGCCTGCAGCGGCAGCTCGCAGGAGACCTGCTCGACGAAGTCGCCGGCGCCGGCCGCGGCCGCGGTCTTGGCGATGTTCTGCGCGCGGGCGTCCAGCTCGTCACGCAGCCGGCCGACGGCCCGCGGGGTGAAACCGCGCGAGATGATTTTGCGCAGCCGGGTGTGGTGCGGCGCGTCCATGTTGAGCATGACGTTGCGCTGCAGGTCGATCTGCTCGCGCGTCATCTCCTTCGGCCAGACCGGGATGGCGCAGTCCTGCTGCGACGAGAAAATGTCGCTGCGCACGGAGATCTCTTTGACGTCCTTGTGCTTGGTGATCGCCCAATAGCCTTTGTCACCGAAGCCGCCGGTCCCGCCGGGGACGTCCACCCAGTAGATTGGCGCGGACTTGCGCAGTTCGGCTAATTCGGCGACCGGCAGGCCCTTGACGCAGACGTCCGGGTCCAGAAGGTCGAACCCGGGTGGAAGATTCGGACTGGGCACGCTCTTCTCCTAACTACAGTCCTCGCTGACTTGCGATCCCAGGACACTAGCTGTCCTAGTGATGCTCTGGTGCCAGTAAAACATGCCTCCACCGCAGACAAAAGGCGGCGACATATCCTCGCTTGTCATAGTAATGAAACGTGTTCTAGCCTGACGGGCATGGGTAACCCGGTAATCGTCGCAGCCACCCGCAGCCCGATCGGCAAGCGCAACGGCTGGTTGTCAGGGCTGCACGCCACCGAGCTGCTCGGGGCGGTGCAGAAGGCCGTGGTCGAGAAGGCCGGCATCGACGCCGGCGACGTCGAACAGGTGATCGGCGGTTGCGTCACGCAGTACGCCGAGCAGTCCAACAACATCAGCCGGACGGCGTGGCTCACCGCCGGATTGCCCGACCACGTCGGCGCCACCACCGTGGACTGCCAGTGCGGCAGCGGGCAGCAGGCCAACCACCTGATCGCGGGTTTGATCGCGACCGGCGCCATCGACGTGGGCATCGCCTGCGGCATCGAGGCGATGAGCCGGGTCGGGCTGGGCGCCAACGCGGGCCCCGACCACAACTGGCGGGCCGAGTCGTGGGACATCGACATGCCCAACCAGTTCGAGGCGGCCGAGCGGATCGCCAAGCGCCGCGGCATCACCCGGGAAGACATCGACGAGTTCGGTCTGGCCTCCCAGGCCAAGGCGAAACAGGCCTGGGACGAGGGCCGTTTCGACCGTGAGATCTCGCCGATCGTGGCGCCGGCCCTCGACGAGAACAAGCAGCCCACCGCCGAGCGCGTCACCATCAGCCGCGACCAGGGCCTGCGCGAGACCACCCTGTCGGGTCTGTCCGCGCTGAAACCGGTCATCGAGGGCGGGATCCACACCGCGGGCACGTCCTCACAGATCTCCGACGGCGCGGCCGCCGTGCTGTGGATGGACGAGGACAAGGCCAAGGCGCTCGGCCTGCGGCCGCGGGCCCGCATCATCAGCCAGGCGCTGGTCGGCGCCGAGCCGTACTACCACCTGGACGGCCCGGTGCAGTCCACCGCCAAGGTGCTGGAAAAGGCCGGCATGAAGATGGGCGACATCGACATCACCGAGATCAACGAGGCGTTCGCCTCGGTGGTGCTGTCCTGGGCGCGGGTGCACGAGCCCGACATGGCCCGGGTCAACGTCAACGGCGGCGCCATCGCGCTGGGCCACCCGGTGGGGTGCACCGGCAGCCGGCTGATCACCACCGCCCTGCACGAGCTGGAGCGCTCCGATCAGACCACCGCGCTGATCACGATGTGCGCGGGCGGTGCGCTGTCCACCGGCACCATCATCGAACGCATCTAGGTCCCCGGTCCGGCTTCGGTGGTGAGCGTCTCGGACGAAAGCCGCATCGCCGCGGCGCAGGCCTACATCGACGCCCTGGTCAGCCATGACGGCGACGCCGTTCCGTTCGCGCCCGGCTGCACCCGCGTCGAGCAGGGAATCAAGAACGGGTTCTCGGGAAATCACCTGCGCCGCAGCCTCAATCGCGGTCCGCAGTACCGGTTGCTCGCGCACACCACTACCCCGGACTACCGCATCGACGGCGACCGGGTGCACGCGTCCTACCAGGTGCTGACCAAGGCGGCGCTGGGCGGACGCCGACTGGCCGCGCACGTCACCGAGACCTTCCTGATTCCGGCCGAAAGCCCAAGCGGCAGAGCCGAAATCCAGCACATCAAGGTTCGCTTCCAACCCTTCATCCAGACGCGAGGACGGCAGTAGCGCAGTGGAAAAACCCAAATCCTTGAATTCGCCGATGACCGGGTTCTTCATCAAGTGGATGTCCCGGGTCAACACCTGGATGTACCGCGTCAGCAGGGGCAAGTGGGGCGGCACGTTCCAGAAACGCCCGGTGGCGCTGCTGACCACCACCGGCCGCAAGACCGGGCAGCCGCGGGTGAGCCCGCTGCTGTACCTGCGCGAGGGCGATCGGGTGATCCTGGTTGCCTCGCAGGGTGGCCGCGACAAGCATCCGCTGTGGTACCTCAACCTCAAGGCGAATCCGAAAGTGTCCGTGCAGATCAAGGACGAGGTGCTGCAACTTCAGGCGCGCGACGCTACGCCCGAGGAACGCGAACAGTACTGGCCGAAACTGGTGGCCATGTATCCCTCGTTCGACGACTATCAGTCGTGGACCGACCGGGTGATCCCGGTCGTGATCTGCGACCCGTGAACCGGATCGGCAACTAGGCACCTCGCCGTCGTCGAGCGTGCACTGGTAGCGAAGAATCGGCGGAATTCTCGCGGTGGGTGCACGTTCGGCGGCGAGGGTGCGTCGGGTGCCTTGGTGCGTCCGGCGCGTCCGGTGCGTTAGGCGCCGTAGACCGGCACCGGCGGGCGGGCCTTGCCGAGCAGGTCGGCGACGACGGGCCCCAGCTCGGCGGGATCCCACCTCGCGCCCTTGTCGATCTGCGGGCCGTGCGCCCAGCCCTCGGCGACCCGGATCTTGCCGCCCTCGACCTCGAACACCTTGCCGGTCACGTCGCGGGCTTCCGCACTGCCCAGCCAAACCACCAGGGGCGACACGTTTTCCGGGGCCATCGCGTCGAAATCCTGGTCCTGCGTTGCCATCATCTCGGCGAACACGGTCTCGGTCATCCGGGTGCGGGCCGACGGCGCGATCGCGTTGACGGTGACGCCGTAGCGGCCCATCTCCGCCGCGCCGACCAGCGTCAGCGTCGCGATACCGGCCTTGGCGGCGCTGTAGTTGCCCTGCCCGACGCTCCCCTGCAGGCCGGCGCCCGAGCTGGTGTTGATGATCCGGCCGTCGACGGCCTTGCCCGCCTTGGACAGCCCCCGCCAGTACGCCGCGGCGTGCCGCATGGTGGCGAAGTGCCCCTTGAGGTGCACCGCGATGACGGCGTCGAACTCCTCCTCGCTGGTGTTGGCGATCATCCTGTCGCGCACAATGCCGGCGTTGTTCACCAAAACGTCGAGACCACCGAAGGTTTCGACGGCGGTCTGGATCAGACCGGCGGCCTGGTCCCAGTCGGCGACGTTGGATCCGTCGGCGACGGCTTCCCCGCCGGCGGCGGTGATCTCGTCCACCACGCTCTGGGCGGCGCTGCCGCCGCTGGCCGGTGAACCGTCCAGGCCCACCCCGATGTCGTTGACCACCACACGCGCCCCTTCGGCGGCGAAGGCCAGTGCGTGCGCGCGACCGATACCGCCGCCCGCTCCGGTGACGATGACGACGCGGCCGTCAACCACTCCCATAGTCCTTGTCTCCTCTACTTGATCGCGCTCGCGTTCGTGGTGGCCAGATAGTGCGGCGGCTCACCGCCGCCGTGCACCTCCAGCGAGGCCCCGCTGATGTAGCAGGCCGCATCGGAGGCTAAAAATGCTGCGGCCCAACCGATGTCGGCCGGCTTGGCCAGCCGGCCCAGGGGCACGTTCTTCGAGATCGCGGCGATGGAGTCGGCGTCGCCGTAGAACAGCTCCGACTGCTCGGTCTCCACCATGCCCACCACGCAGGCGTTCACCCGGACCTTGGGCCCCCACTCCACCGCCAGGGTCTGGGTGAGGCTTTCCAGGCCGGCCTTGGCCGCCCCGTAGGCGCCGGTGCCCGGGGAGGGCCGGCGGCCGGACAGGCTGCAGATGTTGACGATCGACCCGCCCTGGGCCTGCTTCTGCATGTGAGCGTTGGCGTGCTGCGAAACCGACAGCGCGCCAATGAGGTTCAGCTCGATGATCTTGCGGTTGAACTTGGCGCTGGATTCCGCGGTCAGCACGTAGGGCGATCCCCCGGCGTTGTTGACCACGACGTCGAGCCTGCCGTGCCGGTCGGCGATGGTGTCGATCAGCGCCTTGACGGCGTCGTCGTCGCGGACATCGCAGGAGTGGAACTCATACGGCAGCCCCTCGACCGCCCGTCGCGCGCAGGTGACGACGGTGGCGCCCTGTGCGGCGAAAACCGAGCTGATGCCGGCACCGACCCCGCGAACTCCGCCGGTGACCAGGACCACCCGACCGGTCAGCCCCAGGTTGATGGCTTCTGCAAACGGGGGGCATGCTTCGGCGCGAGTCACTGTGCTAGCGTACCAAGCAAGTGCTTGCTTAGGTAGTTACCCCACAAGGAAGTGGCACCTTGCCCATCACATCCAAAACCATCGAACCGGGCATCGTCGCGGTCACCGTCGACTTCCCGCCCGTCAACGCCATCCCGTCGCGCGGCTGGTTCGACCTCGCCGACACCGTCACCGCGGCCGGCCAGGACCCCCAGACCCACGTGGTGATCCTGCGGGCCGAGGGCCGCGGCTTCAACGCCGGGGTGGACATCAAGGAGATGCAGCGCACCGAGGGATTCACCGCGCTGATCGACGCCAACCGCGGCTGCTTCGCCGCGTTCCGGGCGGTCTACGAGTGCGCGGTGCCCGTCGTCGCGGCGGTCAACGGATTCTGCGTCGGCGGCGGCATCGGCCTGGTCGGCAACTCCGATGTCATCGTCGCCTCCGACGACGCCACCTTCGGGCTGCCCGAGGTGGAGCGGGGCGCGCTCGGCGCCGCCACCCACCTGTCCCGGCTGGTGCCACAGCACCTGATGCGCAGGCTGTTCTTCACCGCCGCCACCGTCGACGCCGCCACCCTGCACCACTTCGGGTCGGTGCACGAGGTGGTGCCGCGCGGCGAGCTGGATGACGCGGCGCTGCGGGTCGCGCGCGAGATCGCCGCCAAGGACACCCGGGTCATCCGGGCGGCCAAGGAGGCGCTGAACTTCATCGACGTGCAGCGGGTCAACTCGAGTTACCGGATGGAGCAAGGCTTTACGTTCGAGCTCAATCTGGCCGGGGTGTCCGACGAGCACCGCGACGCATTCGCCGGCACCCAGAAGGGCAAGAAATAGTGGCCGACAAACGCACCTCTTTGGACGAGGCCGTCGCGCAGCTGCGCAGCGGCATGACCATCGGCATCGGCGGCTGGGGATCGCGGCGCAAGCCGATGGCCTTCGTGCGCGCGCTGCTGCGCACCGACGTCACCGACCTGACCGTGGTGACCTACGGCGGGCCGGACCTGGGGCTGCTCTGCTCTGCCGGCAAGGTCAAGCGCGTCTACTACGGGTTCGTCTCGCTGGACTCGCCGCCGTTCTACGACCCGTGGTTCGCCAAGGCGCGGACCAGCGGGGCGATCCAGGCCCGCGAAATGGACGAGGGCATGCTGCGCTGCGGGTTACAGGCCGCCGCGAACCGGTTGCCGTTCCTGCCGATTCGGGCCGGGCTGGGCAGTTCGGTGCCCGACTTCTGGGAGGGCGAGCTGCAGACGGTCACCTCGCCCTACCCAACAGATGGGGCGCACGAGACGCTGATCGCCATGCCCGCACTGCGGCTGGATGCCGCCTTCGTGCACCTCAATCTCGGTGACGCCCAAGGCAATGCGGCCTACACCGGGATCGATCCGTACTTCGACGACCTGTTTTTGATGGCCGCGGACAAGCGCTTCCTGTCGGTGGAGCGGGTCGTCTCCACCCAGGAGCTGGTCAAGGCGGTGCCGCCGCAAGCGCTGCTGGTCAACCGCATGATGGTCGACGCCGTGGTCGAGGCGCCGAACGGCGCTCACTTCACCACCGCCGCACCGGATTACGGCCGCGACGAAAAGTTTCAGCGGCACTACGCCGAGGCGGCCTCGACGGAGGAAGGCTGGCGACAGTTCGTGCAAACCTACCTGCCCGGCAACGAAGACGACTACCAGGCCGCGGTTCGCGCATTCGCCGAGGAGGCCGCCAAGTGACCAGCACCCGCGCCGAGATCTGCGCCGTCGCCTGCGCCGAATTGTTCAGGGAAGCCGGCGAAATCATGGTCAGCCCGATGACCAACATGGCCTCGGTCGGCGCGCGGCTGGCCCGGTTGACGTTCTCCCCCGACATCCTGTTGACCGACGGCGAGGCGCAGTTGCTGGCCGACACCCCGGCGCTCGGTGCGGCCGGGGCCGTCGAAGGGTGGATGCCGTTCGGCCGGGTGTTCGAGACGCTGTCCTGGGGCCGGCGCCACGTGGTGATGGGCGCCAATCAGGTTGACCGGTTCGGCAATCAGAACATCTCAGCGTTCGGACCGCTGCAGCAGCCCACCCGTCAGATGTTCGGGGTGCGCGGCGCGCCCGGCAATGCCATCAACCACGCCACCAGCTATTGGGTGGGCAACCACTCCAAGCGGGTGTTCTGCGAGAAGGTGGACGTGGTGTGCGGGATCGGCTGGGACAACGTGGATTCCGACAACCCGGCGTTCCGCTTCGCCAACACCCATCGGGTGGTGTCCAACCTGGGGGTGTTCGACTTCGGCGGCCCGGACCGGACCATGCGGGCGGTGAGCCTGCACCCCGGGGTGTCGCCGCAAGACGTGCGGGAAGCCACCTCGTTCGAGATCCACGGCCTGGACGAGGCCGACGAGACCCGGCTGCCCACCGACGACGAGCTGCGCCTGATCCGCGAGGTGATCGACCCGAAGTCGCTGCGGGACAGGGAGATCCGTTGATGATTATTCCGCCTCCTCCTCATCGCTGCGCTCTGCATCGTCGGCGGTGGATATGAGACTACGCACGCCGCTGACCGAGCTGGTCGGTGTCGAGCACCCGGTGGTGCAGACCGGGATGGGCTGGGTGGCCGGCGCCCGGCTGGTGTCGGCCACGGCCAACGCGGGCGGGCTGGGCATCCTGGCCTCGGCCACCATGACCCTGGACGAGCTGGCCACGGCGATCGCCAAGGTCAAGGCCGCCACCGACAAGCCCTTCGGCGTCAACATCCGCGCCGACGCCGCCGACGCCGCCGACCGGGTGGATCTGATGATCCGTGAGGGCGTCAAGGTGGCGTCGTTCGCCCTGGCGCCCAAGCAGGAGCTCATCGCCCGGCTCAAAGAGGCCGGCGCAGTGGTGATTCCGTCGATCGGCGCGGCCAAGCACGCCCGCAAGGTCGCCGGCTGGGGCGCCGACGCGATGATCGTGCAGGGCGGCGAGGGCGGCGGGCACACCGGGCCGGTCGCCACCACGCTGTTGCTGCCGTCGGTGCTGGATGCGGTGCGGGGCACCGGGATTCCGGTGATCGCGGCGGGCGGATTCTTCGACGGGCGCGGCCTGGCGGCCGCGTTGAGCTACGGCGCCGCCGGCGTGGCGATGGGCACGCGGTTCCTGCTGACCTCGGATTCGACCGTGCCCGACGCGGTCAAGAAGCGCTACCTGGAAGCGGCGCTGGACGGCACCGTCGTCACCACCCGGGTCGACGGAATGCCGCACCGGGTGCTGCGCACCGGGCTGGTCGAGAAGCTGGAAAGCGGTTCGCCGGTGCGGGGTTTGACCGCGGCCGTGCGCAATGCGGCGAAATTCAAGCACATGTCGAAGATGACCTGGCGGTCGATGATCAGCGACGGCCTGGCCATGCGCCACGGCAAAGAGATGACCTGGTCGCAGGTGGTGATGGCGGCCAACACCCCGATGCTGCTGAAAGCCGGTCTGGTGGAAGGCAACACCGAGGCCGGGGTGCTGGCGTCGGGTCAGGTGGCCGGCATCCTCGAAGACCTGCCGTCGTGCGCCGAACTGATCGACTCGATCGTCCGGGACGCGATCGCGCACCTGCGGTCCGCGTCCGGTCTGATCGAGGAGTAGGCCACCGCGCGATCGCCTCCGGGTCACGCTTCCGTTAAGGATATTGCTAAATATCTTCTGCATGAAGCTATGATCTTCATATGGCGAGGGTGAAGGCTAAACCTTCACCACGGGCGACCGTGATCGGCGACGTGGTGGGATCCCGGCGCGCCGCCGACCGACCCGCCCTGCATCGCCGCGTCGCCGCCGCTCTGCGGGAAGTCGCCGACGGCGCGATCGACCCGCCGGCCTTCACCGTGGGTGACGAGTTCCAGGGCAGCTATCCCAGCGTCGGGGCCGCCATCGACGCGGCGCTGACGGTGCGCCTACTGCTCGCCCCCGAGATCGACGTCCGCTTCGGGCTCGGCTGGGGCGCCGTCACCGTCCTCGACGCCGCCGCGGGAATCCAGGACGGGCCGGGCTGGTGGACCGCGCGCGCGGCCATCCAGCAGACCGCCCACGCGCAGCGACAGCCCGGGTTGGCGCTGGTGCGCACCACCTTTCGGGCCGACGACGGCACCCGCGCCGACGCCGACGCGGTCAACGCGGCCCTGATCTGTCGGGACCATCTGCTTGGATCACTCGACGAGAGATCGCTGCGGATTGTGAGGGGCCTGATGACCGGCCGGAGCAAAAGGGAACTCGCCGCGGCCGAGGGCATCAGCCCGTCGGCGGTGTCCCAACGCGCCGGCCGCGACGGCCTGGATCTGATCGTCCTGGCCAGCCAATACCTTCGGGAGCTGCCGTGAGCGCTGTCGCCGTCCTGCTCACCGCGCTCGGCGTGGCCGACCTGTGCCGGCGTGCGGTGGCTGCGGCCTGGGTGCCGCTGGCGGCCGGGCCGATCGTGGTGGCGGCGTGTGCGGCCCTGGGCGGGCTCTGGCGCGGCGCCGACATCGCGCTGCTCGCGCTGGCGGCCGTCGCGGTGGTCGCGTGGGAATGGCTGTGCGCGCGAAGCGAACTCAGCGGTGCCCAGCAAGCCGCCCCGGTGGCGGTGTTGGCCGCGGCGCTGATGTTGCTGACGGTGTTGTCCGGCTGGTCCTCCCCGGTCGCCGGCGCGATCTCGCGGTGGTCGGCCTGGGCGCACCTGCCGCTGAGCCACGTCCCGCCCACCCGTGCGCTGATGGTCGTCGGTGTCGTGCTAGTGCAGTTCGCCACCGCGAATCAGCTGGTGCGCCTGGTGCTCGGCTCCGTCGGTGCCGTCCGCCCGGCCGGCCAACCGCAGCCGTCGGACCGGCTCAAGGGGGGCCGGCTGCTGGGCCCGATGGAACGGCTGCTGATCCTGAGCCTGGGCGTCGGCGGGCAGCTGGCCGCGGCCGGCGCCGTCGTCGCCGCCAAGGGCATCATCCGGTTTCCCGAACTGAACGCCCAGAAGGGTCAGAACGGCGACGTGGGGATCGACGAGGTGACCGAGTACTTCCTGGTCGGCAGCTTCACCAGCTGGCTGCTGGCCCTCGGCGGCATCGGGCTGGTGCTGGCCACCCGGTAGACGCCCCGACGAGATTGCAACCACGCACACCCCGATCGGCGTGTCGGGTGCGTAGTTGCAGTGTCGCGAAGGGGCAGCTCGCGGGAAAACCGCTACAGCCGCTCGATGATGGTGACGTTGGCGGTGCCCCCGCCCTCGCACATCGTCTGCAGACCGTACCGGCCACCGATGCGCTCCAGCTCGTTGAGCATGGTGGCGAACAGCTTGGCGCCGGTGGCGCCCAGCGGGTGACCGAGCGCGATCGCCCCGCCGTTCGGGTTGACCTTCTCCGGGTCGGCCTTGATCTCCTTGAGCCAGGCCAAAACCACCGGCGCGAAGGCCTCGTTGATCTCGACGGTGTCGATGTCGTCGATGGACAGCCCGGTCTTGTCCAGCGCGTAGCGGGTGGCCGGGATGGGGCCGGTGAGCATGAACACCGGGTCGGCGGCGCGGGCGCTGATGTGGTGGATCCGGGCGCGCGGTTGCAGGCCGTGGTCCTTGACGGCCCGCTCGGAGGCCAGCAGCACCGCGCTGGCGCCGTCGGAGATCTGACTGGCCATCGCGGCGGTCAGCCGGCCGCCCTCGACCAGCGGCTTGAGGCCGGCCATCTTCTCCAGCGACGACTCGCGCGGACCCTCGTCGACCCGGAACGGCCCGGATTCGGTTTCCACGGTGATGATTTCGTTGTCGAAGTGGCCGCCGCGGATGGCCGCGAAGGCGCGCTCGTGGCTGGTCAGCGCGTAGCGTTCCATCTCCTCGCGGGACAGGTTCCACTTCTCGGCGATCAGCTCCGAGCCACGGAATTGCGAGATCTCCTGATCGCCGTAGCGGTGCAGCCACTGCTTGGACTCGTTGGTGGGCGAGGTGAAGCCGAACTGCTCGCCGACCGTCATCGCCGACGAGATCGGGATCTGGCTCATGTTCTGCACGCCGCCGGCCACGATCAGGTCGGCGGTCCCGGACATGATCGCTTGCGCGCCAAAGGAAATCGCCTGCTGGCTGGAACCGCACTGCCGGTCCACGGTGACGCCGGGCACCTCTTCGGGATAGCCGGCGGCCAGCCAGGACAGCCGGGCGATGTTGCCGGCCTGGGCGCCGATGGCGTCGACGCAGCCGGCGATCACGTCGTCGACGGCGGCGGGGTCGACGTCGACCCGGTCCAGCAGCCCGCGCCAGCCCAGCGCGCCCAGGTCGACCGGATGGATTCCGGCCAGCGATCCACCGCGCTTGCCGACCGCGGTGCGTACAGCGTCGATGACGTACGCCTCAGGCATTTTCAGACTCCTTCGTTAGTCTTTCTTCGCGTCCACCGTGATCCCGCCCAACACGATGGCGAGGTACTGCTGACCCACTTGCTCGGCGGTGAGCGGTCCGCCGGGCTGATACCAGCGCACCGACACCCAGGTGGTGTCCCGGATGAATCGGTAGACGAGGTCGACGTCGAGGTCGGGCCGGAAGTAGCCCTCGTCGACGCCCTGGTTGAGCACCTCGAGCCACATCTTGCGTTGCTGGCGGTTCATGTCCTCGATGTAGGAGAACCGCGGCTGCGACAGCAGCCGTTTGGCCTCGTCCTGATAGATGACGACCTGCGCGTGCCGGTGCTCGATCGCCTCGAACGACGCCATGAACAGGCCCTTGAGCCGCTCCAGCGGGTTACTCTCGCTGTCGATGATTTCGCGATAGCGGGCGAACAACCAGTCCAGGAAGCTGCGCAGCACCTCGTCGACCATCTCCTCCTTGGAGGAGAAGTGGTGATACAGGCTGCCGGACAGGATCCCGGCGCTGTCGGCGATGTCGCGCACCGTGGTGGCACGCAATCCGCGCTCGGCGAACATGGCCGCGGCCAGCTCCAGCAACTCGTCTCGCCGGCTGTTGGCCGGACCGGTCACTCGGTCCACCCGGACAGGGTATCAACCAAGCGCTTGCTTGGCCAGCGGGAGGGACGCCGGTCCCGGCTGACCACGCCGGCTCACGGATGCTGGCTGGACACCGAGATGACCTCGCCGGTCAGGTAGCTGGAGTAGTCGCTGGCCAAAAACGCGATGGTGGCCGCGACCTCCCAGGGCTCGGCGGCGCGACCGAACGCCTCACCGGCCGAGAGCCGGTCGAGCAGGTCGGCCGACGACGTCTTCTCCAGGAACTTGTGCCGGGCGATGCTCGGCGACACCGCGTTGATCCGCACGTCGTACTCGGCGGCTTCGATTGCGCTGCACCGGGTCAACGCCATCACCCCGGCCTTGGCGGCGGCGTAGTGCGACTGGGAGTGCTGCGCCCGCCAGCCCAGCACGCTGGCGTTGTTGACGATCACCCCGCCGTGCGGCGCGTCGCGGAAGTAGCGCAGCGCGGCACGGGTGGCGCGGAAAACCGAGGTCAGGGTGACATCGAGCACCCGGTCCCACTCGTCGTCGGTCATGTCGACCACCGGGGTCTGCCCGCCCAGCCCGGCGTTGTTGACCAGCACGTCGATGCGCCCCATCCGCGCGTGGGCCGACGCGAACAGCGCATCGACCTGGGCGGTGGACGTCACGTCGCACAGCACGCTTTCCACCCGGCCCTGGCCGAGCGCCGCGAGCTGGTCGGCGGTCTCGCCCAGCCGACGCTCGTGGTGGTCGGAGATCACCACGTCGGCGCCCTCGGCGAGCGCTCGTTTGGCCGTCGCCGAGCCGATACCCGTGCCGGCCGCCGCGGTGACGATCACCACCTTGCCTTCCAGAAGCCCGTGTCCCGCAATCTCTTTCGGAGCTTCGGACAGGCTCATCCCTTTACCTCCCGGGGCAGGCCGAGCACCCGCTCGGCGATGATGTTGCGCTGGATCTCGTTGGAGCCGCCGTAGATGGTGTCGGCGCGGGTGAACAGGAACAACCGCTGCCACTCGTCGAATTCGCCGTCGGGCATGGTCATGCCGGGCTTGCCGATGACGTCCATGGCCAGCTCGCCGAGAGCCCGATGCCAGTTGGCCCACAACAACTTCGACACGTTGTCCTGCCCGGGCTGCTCGACGTCCATGGTGGCCAGGGCATACGACCGCATCGCGCGCAGCCCGGTCCAGGCGCGGGTCAGCCGCTCCCGGATGAACGGGTCGTCGGCGGCGCCGTTGCGCCGCGCGAGCTCGGCAAGGTTGGAAAGCTCACGCGCGTAACGGATCTGCTGCCCGAGCGTGGACACGCCGCGCTCGAAGGTCAGCGTTCCCATGGCGACCCGCCACCCGTCGCCGGGCTGGCCGACCACCATCGACGCGTCGGTGCGGGCGTCGTCGAAGAACACCTCATTGAACTCCGCGGTGCCGGTGATCTGCACGATGGGCCGGATCTGCACCCCCGGCTGGTCCAGCGGCACCAGCAGATACGACAGCCCGGCGTGCCGCTTGGAGCCCTTCTCGGTGCGCGCGACCACGAAGCACCACTGCGACAGGTGCGCCAGCGAGGTCCACACCTTCTGGCCGTTGATCACCCACTGGTCGCCGTCCAGTTCGGCGGTGGTCGACACGTTGGCCAGGTCGCTGCCGGCGCCGGGCTCGGAATACCCCTGGCACCACAGCTCGGTGACGTCGAGGATGCGGGGCAGGAAGCGCTGCTGCTGCTCGGGGGTGCCGAACGCGATCAACGTGGGGCCGAGCAGCTCCTCGCCGAAGTGGTTGACCTTGTCCGGCGCGTCGGCGCGGGCGTACTCCTCGTAGAAGGCCACCCGGTGCGCGGTGGACAGCCCGCGCCCGCCGTGCTCGACCGGCCAGCCCAGGCAGGTCAGCCCGGCCTTGGCCAGGTGCTGGTTCCAGGCCCGGCGTTCCTCGAAGGCCTCGTGCTCGCGGCCGGGGCCGCCGAGGCCCTTCAGAGCGGCGAATTCGCCGACCAGATTGTCGGCGAGCCAAGAGCGGACCTCGGCCCGGAACTCCTCGACGTCCTGCATGCCTTGTAGGCTAACCTACCAAGCACTTGCTTTGTTACAGGCATTCGAGGAGCGCCGCCGTGACCACCGATCCCCGCACCGTGCCCGCGGCGCTGGATCGTCTCGCGCGCCGGCTGCCCGATCACGACGCCCTGATCACCGAGGACCGATCCTTCACGGCCGCCGCCCTGCGCGACGAGGTGCACCGGGCTGCCGCGGCCCTGATCGAGCTGGGGGTGCGGGCCGGCGACCGGGTGGCGATCTGGTCGCCCAACACCTGGCACTGGGTGGTGGCCTGCCTGGCGATCCACCACGCCGGGGCGGCCATGGTCCCGCTGAACACCCGCTACACCGCCGCGGAGGCCGGCGACATCCTGGCCCGCGTCGGCGCGCCGGTGCTGTTCGGCATGGGCAGGTTCCTCGGCCACGACCGCCTGGCCGACCTGGATCGCGCCGCGCTGCCCGCGCTGCGCCACATCGTGCGGATACCGATCGAAACCGACGATCCCGTTCCGGGCAGCTGGGACGAATTCATCGCGCACGGAACGGATCTCGGCGCGGTGGCCGAGCGCGCGGCCGCCGTGACGTCCGACGACGTCAGCGACATCCTGTTCACCTCGGGCACCACCGGCCGCAGCAAGGGCGTGCTGTGCGCGCACCGGCAGTCGCTGTCGGCGTCGGCGTCCTGGGCGGCCAACGGCAAGATCACCAGCGACGACCGCTACCTGTGCATCAACCCGTTCTTCCACAACTTCGGCTACAAGGCCGGCATCCTGGCCTGCCTGCAGACCGGCGCCACGCTGATCCCGCACCTGACGTTCGACCCGCTGCGCGCGCTGCAAGCGATCGAGCAGCACCGCATCACCGTATTGCCCGGTCCCCCAACGATTTACCAGACCCTGCTGGACCATCCGGCCCGCCGCGATTACGACCTGAGCTCGCTGCGCTTCGCGGTGACCGGCGCGGCCACCGTACCCGTCGTGCTGGTCGAGCGGATGCAGTCCGAGCTCGACATCGACATCGTGCTGACCGCCTACGGGCTGACCGAGGCCAACGGGATGGGCACCATGTGCCGCGCCGACGACGACGCGGTCACCGTGGCCACCACCTGCGGGCGCCCGTTCGCCGACTTCGAGCTGCGCATCGACGATTCCGGTGAGGTGCTGCTGCGCGGGCCCAACGTGATGCTGGGCTATCTCGACGACCCGGACGCGACGGCGGCGGCCATCGACGCCGACGGGTGGCTGCACACCGGCGACATCGGCGTTCTCGACGAGGCCGGCAACCTGCGCATCACCGACCGGTTGAAAGACATGTACATCTGCGGCGGATTCAACGTCTACCCCGCCGAGGTGGAGCAGGTGCTGGCCCGGATGGAGGGCGTGGCCGACGCCGCGGTGATCGGCGTTCCCGACGAGCGGCTCGGCGAGGTGGGCCGCGCGTTCGTGGTCCCCCGCCCCGGGGCTCAACTCGACGAGCAATCCGTGATCGCTTACACCCGTGATCATTTGGCGAATTTCAAGGCACCCCGGTCGGTGCGGTTCGTCGACGCGTTGCCGCGCAATTCCGGCGGCAAGGTGGTCAAACCACAACTGCGAGAGCTGGACTGATGGATCTTGATCTGGACGAGGGCACCCTGGCGTTTCGGGACGAGGTGCGGCAATTCCTGTCGGCCAACGCCGAGGCGATCCCAACGAAGTCGTATGACAACGCCGAAGGCTTTGAGCAGCACCGGCGTTGGGACCGGGTGCTCTACGACGCCGGGCTGTCGGTGATCACCTGGCCGAAGAAGTACGGCGGCCGGGACGCGCCGCTGCTGCACTGGGTGGTGTTCGAAGAGGAGTACTTCCGCGCCGGGGCGCCCGGCCGGGCCAGCGCCAACGGCACCTCGATGCTGGCCCCGACGCTGTTCGCGCACGGCACCGAGGAGCAACGCGACCGCATCCTGCCGAAAATGGCCAGCGGCGAAGAGATCTGGGCGCAGGCGTGGTCGGAGCCCGAGTCCGGCAGCGACCTGGCGTCACTGCGGTCCACCGCGACACCGACCGACGGCGGCTGGCTGCTGAACGGACAGAAGATCTGGAGCTCGCGGGCGCCGTTCGCCGAGCGGGGCTTCGGGCTGTTCCGGTCCGACCCCAGCGCCGAGCGGCACCATGGCCTGACCTATTTCATGTTCGACCTGAAGGCCGAGGGCGTCACGGTGCGGCCCATCGTCCAGTTGGGCGGCGACACCGGGTTCGGTGAGATCTTCCTCGACGACGTCTTCGTGCCCGACCGGGATGTGATCGGCACCCCGCACCAGGGCTGGCGGGCGGCGATGAGCACGTCGAGCAACGAACGCGGCATGTCGCTGCGCAGCCCGGCCCGTTTCCTGGCCACCGCCGAGCGGGTGGTGCGGCTGTGGCAGGACCGCGGGTCACCGGCCGAGTTCGCCGACCGCGTCGCCGACGGCTGGATCAAGGCGCAGGCCTACCGGCTGCAGACCTTCGGCACGGTGACCCGGCTGGCCGCCGGCGGTGAGCTGGGCGCCGAATCGTCGGTGACCAAAGTGTTCTGGTCGGACCTCGACGTCGAATTGCACCAGACCGCCCTGGACATCCTGGCCGCCGACGGCGAACTCGCCGGCCCGTGGACCGAGGGGCTGCTGTTCGCTCTGGGCGGCCCGATCTACGCCGGCACCAACGAGATTCAGCGCAACATCATCTCCGAGCGGTTACTGGGGCTGCCGCGCGAGAAGTCCGGGAGCAAGAAGTGAAATTCGCGCTAGACGAACAGCAGCGGGACTTCGCGGCCAGCATCGACGCCGCGCTCGGCGCGGCCGACCTGCCCGCGGCGGTGCGCGCCTGGGCGGTGGGCGACACCGCGCCCGGCCGCAAGGTGTGGGAGCAGCTGGCCAACCTCGGCGTCACCGCGCTGGCGGTGCCGGAGAAATTCGACGGCATCGAGGCCGAGCCGATCGATCTGGTGGTGGCCATCGAGCGGCTCGGGCGCTGGTGTGTGCCCGGCCCGGTGGTCGAATCCATCGCCGTGGCACCGGTATTGCTGGCCGGCGACGAGCACGCCGAACGCTGCGCCGCTCTGGCCTCCGGTGAGCTCATCGCCACCGTGGCGCTGCCGCCGCAGGTGCCGCGGGCCGTCGACGCCGAGGAGGCCGGGCTGGTGCTGCTCGCCGACCAGGACGGGGTGGCCGAGGCCGCCGCGGGCCGGCAGCACGCGTCCGTCGACCCCAGCCGCCGGCTCTACGACGTAGAGCCGACCGGCGACCGCTGGCAGGCGGACGTCGGGCGCGGCTACGAATTCGGCGCGCTGGCCACCGCTGCCCAGCTGGTCGGTGCGGCCGAGGCGCTGCGCGACGCGGCGGTCGACTACGCCAAGCAGCGCACCCAGTTCGGCCGCGTGATCGGTTCGTACCAGGCGATCAAACACAAGCTGGCCGACGTGCACATCGCGATCGAACTGGCCCGGCCGCTGGTGTACGGCGCGGCCCTGACGCTGCAACCGCGGGACGTCAGCGCGGCCAAGGCGGCGGCGTCCGACGCGGCCCTGCTGGCGGCGCGCTCGGCGCTGCAGACCCACGGCGCGATCGGTTTCACCCAGGAACACGACCTGTCGCTGTTGCTGTTGCGGGTGCAGGCGGTGCGGTCGGCGTGGGGTCCGCCGCAGGTTCACCGGCGGCGAGTGCTGGAGGCGCTATGAGTGCGATCAGTGAAGAACGGCAGATGCTGCGCGAGACCGTCGCCGCGCTGGTGGCCAAGCACGCCGGTCCGGCGGCGGTGCGCACGGCGATGGAGTCCGAGCGCGGTTACGACGAATCGCTGTGGCGGCTGCTGTGCGAGCAGGTCGGCGCCGCGGCGCTGGTGATCCCCGAGGAGTTGGGCGGCGCCGGCGGTGAATTGGCCGACGCGGCAACGGTTTTGCAGGAGCTGGGCCGCGCCCTGGTGCCCTCCCCGCTGCTGGGTACCACGCTGGCCGAGCTGGCGCTGCTCGGCGCCGCCGAGCCCGACACCGCCGCGCTGCAGGCCCTGGCCGAGGGCAGCGCGATCGGCGCGCTGGTGCTCGACCCCGACTACGTGGTCAACGGGGACATCGCCGACGTGGTCATCGGCGTCGAGGACGGCCGGCTGAGCCGCTGGACCGGCGTCACCGCGCAACCCGTGACCACCATGGACCCGACCCGGCGGCTGGCGCGGGTCCGGGCGCAGCAGACCGAGCCGATCGGCACCGACCCGGGCCTGGCGGACACCGCGGCCGTCCTGCTGGCCGCCGAGCAGATCGGCGCCGCCGAGCAGTGTCTGGCGCGTACCGTCGAATACGCCAAGGACAGAGTGCAATTCGGCCGGCCGATCGGCAGCTTCCAGGCGCTCAAGCACCGGATGGCCGACCTCTACGTCACCGTCGCCGCGGCCAAGGCCGTGGTCGACGAGGCCTGCCTGGATCCCTCGCCCACCAACGCCGCCACCGCCCGGCTGGCCGCCACCGAGGCGCTGAATGTCGTGGCCGCCGAGGGCATCCAGTTGCACGGCGGCATCGCGATCACCTGGGAGCACGACATGCACCTGTACTTCAAACGCGCACACGGCAGCGCGCATCTGCTCGACACGCCGCAACAGCTGCTCACTCGGCTCGAACCGGAGGTGCTCGCGACACCGTGACCGACCGCGTCTCGCTGCGCGCCGGCATCCCGCCGTTCTACGTGATGGATGTCTGGCTGGCGGCCGCCGAAAGGCAGCGCAGCCACGGCGATTTGGTCAACCTGTCGGCGGGCCAGCCCAGCGTGGGCGCACCCGAGCCGGTGCGCGCGGCCGCGGCGGCGGCCGTGCATTCCAACGAGCTGGGCTACTCGGTGTCGCTGGGCACGCCGGAGCTGCGGGCCGCGATCGCCGCGGACTACCGGCGCCAGCACGGGCTGGAGGTGGAGCCCGACGCGGTGGTGATCACCACCGGCTCCTCCGGCGGGTTCCTGCTGACGTTCCTGGCCTGCTTCGACGTCGGCGACCGGGTGGCGGTGGCCAGCCCCGGCTACCCGTGCTACCGAAACATCTTGTCGGCGTTGGGATGTGAGGTGGTGGAGATCCCCTGCGGGCCGCAGACCCGGTTCCAGCCCACCGCGGCGATGCTCGCCGAACTCGACCCGCCGGTGCAGGGCGTCATCGTGGCGAGCCCGGCCAACCCCACAGGAACCGTGATCGCGCCGGAGGAGTTGGCCGCCATCGCGTCCTGGTGCGAGGCGTCCGGGGCCCGCCTCGTCAGCGACGAGGTCTACCACGGCCTGGTCTACGAGGGGGCGCCACCCACCAGCTGCGCGTGGCAGACCTCGCGGAATGCCGTGGTGGTCAACAGCTTTTCGAAGTACTACGCGATGACCGGCTGGCGGCTGGGCTGGCTGCTGGTGCCGGTCGAACTGCGCCGCGCGGTGGAATGCCTGACCGGCAACTTCACCATCTGCCCGCCCGTGCTGTCGCAGCTGGCCGCGGTGGCCGCCTTCACCCCCGAGGCCACCGCCGAGGCCGACGGCCACCTGCACCACTACGCCAAGAACCGCGCGCTGCTGCTGGACGGCCTGCGCGGCATCGGCATCACCCGCCTGGCCCCCACCGACGGCGCCTTCTACGTGTACGCCGACGTCTCGGACTTCACCGACAACTCCATGGAGTTCTGCTCGAAGTTGTTGGAGCAGACCGGCGTTGCCATCGCACCCGGGATCGACTTCGACACCACACGGGGCAACTCGTTCGTCCGGCTGTCCTTCGCCGGCCCCACCACCGACATCGAGGAGGCGGTGCGACGGCTGGGCTCGTGGCTGCGCGCCCGCTAGCCAAATCCCGCCCTCAGGCGTCCAGCACCTGCTCGATGCGCGCCAGCAGCGCGCCGCGCTGGCCGATCCCGTCCACGTCGATGCCGAACCGCTCCCCGAGCACGTCGAGCACCGCGTCCGCGTCGTCGAGGCGGATCTTCTCGCTGCCCTGCGCGCGGTGCACGGTCAGCTCGCGCCCGGCCAGGTTCCACCGGGCGTCGGCGGTGGTCCGCGCGACCATCAGCCCGGTGACGAACATCGACGACGGGTGGGTGGAGACGTACCAGCTGCCCACCAGCAGGTCGATCTGCGGCACGGTGCGGGTGCCGAACACGTACAGCGGCTGCCATTCATCGCGCACCAGGGCCTGCAGCACCAGGCCCTCGCCGCGGTCATCGAGCCGGTAGGGCTCGTGGGTGGTCTGCTGGGAGTTGCCGGTCTCGAAACGGATGGGCGAGGGCAACGTCTGACCACCGAAGCCGACGTCGACCAGGTAGGCGCCCTGCGAGCCCGGGAACGTCACCGCCAACACCGTGTGCGTCTGGGCGCGCGGCGGCGTGTCGGGCGGCTGCATCCACACCACCCGGCCGGCCAATCGGCGCACCCGGAAACCGATTTCGGCCAGCGCGTAGCCCAGCAGGCCGTTCTGCTCGTAGCAGTAGCCGCCGCGGCGCCGGTGGACCAGCTTGTCGGCCAGCGCCGCCGGGCTCAGGTCGTCGACCGGCACCCCCATCAGCGGGTCGAGGTTCTCGAACGGGATCGACCCGGTGTGCGCGGCCATCAGGGCCCGCAGCACCTCGAGGTTGGGCGCGGCCTCGCCGCCGTAACCGATGCGGTCGAAATACGCGCCCAGATCCAGCGTCATGCCACCATTGTCCGCGCCCGGCGCGTTACAGCCAGGTGTCCTGGGTGGTGGTGGTCAAAAACGCCTCCAGGTCGTCGCGCCACTGCGCCGGGGTCGTCTTGTCCGGCTCGATCCCGGTGTATTCCCCGCGATAGAACAGCAGCGGCCGCGGCTTGATCTTCGGTGCTTCCGAAAGGGATTGGACCGCACCGAACACCACGAAGTGATCGCCCCCCTCGTGCACCGAGGCCACGGTGCAGTCGATGTGGGCCAGCGCCCCGTCGATGATCGGCGAGCCGAGTTCGGAGGGATGCCAGTCGATGCCGGCGAACTTGTCGGGTTCCTTGGACCCGAACCGCGCCGAGACGTGCTTCTGCTTCTCGGTCAGCACGTTGACGCAGAATCGGCCGGTGGCCTCGATGGCCTTCCAGGACCGCGACACCTTGGTGGGGCAGAACAGCACCAGCGGCGGGTCCAGCGACAGCGCCGCGAAGGACTGGCAGGCGAAGCCGACGGGCACCTCGTCGTGCACCGTGGTGATGATGGTGATGCCCGTGCAGAACTGGCCCAGCACCTGCCGGAAGGTCCGCGGATCGATCGGCGCAGCCATGGTCAGCCGCGCATGCCGACCGTGAAGTCGTGGCCCCACAGGCTGACCGCCGTGCTTTCCCGGGCGACCCAGTCGTCGTCTTCGACTTGCCTTCCCTCGCAACCGAATTCGACGTCGAAGCCGCCCGGCGTCTTCATGTAGAAGGACAGCATCAGGTCGTTGACGTGCCGGCCCAGGGTGGCCGACATGGGCACCTTGCGGCGCAGCGCCCGGTCCAGGCACAGCCCCACGTCGTCGGCGTTCTCCACCTCGAGCATCAGGTGCACGATTCCGCTCGGCGTGGGCAGCGGCAGGAACGCCAGGCTGTGGTGGCGCGGGTTGCAGCCGAAGAAGCGCAACCAGGCGGGCGCGCCGTCGGCGGGCCGGCCGACCACCTGCGGCGGCATCCGCATCGAGTCGCGCAGCTTGAACCCCAGCACGTCGCGGTAGAAGTGCAGCGACTCCTCGTCGTCCCGGGTGGACAGCACCACGTGCCCCAGGCCCTGCTCGCCGGTGACGAATTTGTGCCCGTACGGGCTGACCACCCGGCGGTGTTCGAGGGCCACCCCGTGGAACACCTCCAGGCAGTTGCCCGACGGGTCGGAGAACCGGATCATCTCGACCACCCGGCGGTCGGCCAGCTGCGCGGCGGTGGCCTCCTTGTACGGGACGCCCTCCATGTCGAGCCGATCCCGGATCTCTTGCAGGCCTTCGGCATTCGCGCATTCCCAGCCGGCCTCCAGCAGGTGGTCGCGCTCGCCGGGCACGATCACCAGCCGGGCCGGGAAATCGTCCATCCGCAGATACAGGGCGCCTTCGGTGTCGCCCTTGCCCTCGACCATGCCGAGAACCTTCAGGCCGTAGTCGCGCCAGGCCGCCATGTCGGTGGCCTCGATGCGCAGATAGCCCAGCGACCTGATGGCTCCGTTGCTCATCACGCACCTCCCAGGAAATCGATGGTGAGCTTGTTGAACTCGTCGAATTTCTCCACCTGCGCCCAGTGCCCACACTGCCCGAACACGTGAAGCTGGGCGCGGGCAATCGTTTTCAGCGCGACCAGCGCGCCATCGAGCGGGTTGACCCGGTCCTCGCGACCCCAGATCAGCAGCACCGGTTGGCGCAGCCGGTGCACCTCGCGCCACATCATGCCCAGCTCGAAGTCGGCCCCCGCGAACGACATTCCCATCGCCCGGGTGGCCGCCAGCGATTCCGGCGTGCTGGCCAGCGCGAACCGCTCGTCGATCAATTCGTCGGTGATCAGCTTCTGGTCGTAGACCATCACCCGCAGGAACGCCTCGAGGTTTTCCCGCGTCGGCTCGGCGGAGAACTTTCCCAGCCGTTTGACGCCCTCGGTGGGGTCGGGCGCGAACAGGTTGATGCTCAACCCGCCGGGGCCCATCAGTACCAGCCGCCCGGCCTTGTCCGGGTAGTCCAGGGCGAACCGCACCGCGGTGCCCCCGCCCAGCGAATTGCCCACCAGCGGAACGCGTCCCAGCTCCAGCTGCTCGAACAGCCCGTTGAGCGCCCGGGCGGCGTAGCGGTTGAACTGTCCGTGCTCGGCGCGCTTGTCGGACAGGCCGTAGCCGGGCTGGTCGACGGCCAGCACGTGGAAGTGCCGGGCCAGCACCGGGATGTTGCGGCCGAAGTTGGTCCAGCTGGCCGCGCCCGGGCCGCCGCCGTGCAGCAACACCACCGTGCGCCCGGTGCCCTTGAAGGACAAACCGGCCTCGTGGTAGTGCAGCTTGAGCGGCCCGTCGACGTCGACTTCGGCGAAGCGCGAGGTCGACTCGAACGTCAACTCCTCGGTCGCGGTCATACCATCGTGTCGCCCGGCGGCAACCCGAACTCGTGGTTTCCGAAGATCTGGTAGGCCCGCTCGGGGTCGTTGGCCGCGTGCACCCGGCCGGCGTGCGCGTCACGCCAGAAGCGTTGCACCGGTTGGTCATTGGCCAACGCGGTGGCCCCGGAAGCCTCGAACAGCCGGTCGATGGAGGCGATCGCGCGCCCGGTGGCGCGCACCTGGTCGCGGCGGGCGCGGGCGCGCAGTTCGAACGGGATCTCCTTGCCGGCGGACAGCAGCGCGTACTCGTCGGCCACGTTGCCGGACAGCTGGCGCCACGCCGCGTCGATGTCGCTGGCCGCCTCGGCGATGCGGACCTTGGCGAACGGGTCGTCCTTGGCCTTCTCGCCGGCGAACGCCGCGCGCACCCGCTTGCCCTGATGCTCGACGTGGGCGGCGTACGCCCCGTATGCCATGCCGACGATGGGCGCCGAGATGGTGGTGGGATGCATTGTGCCCCAAGGCATCTTGTATACCGGCGCG
>Ga0164242_10000777_pt1 | contig 38331 bp, 30 predicted proteins | sample OricomgcompostMG_FD_108783 | JGI IMG/M metagenome (GOLD analysis project Ga0164242, IMG submission 108783) | Miracle-Growth compost microbial communities from Emeryville, California, USA - Original compost - Miracle growth compost (MG) ... | reverse complement strand
TCCTGCAGGCGCGCCAGCTCGTCGGCGATGTCCATCGGCAGCAGGTCGCGCCGCGTCGACAGCACCTGGCCGAACTTGACGAAGATGGGGCCGAGGTCCTCCAGCGCGCGCCGCAGACGCTCGCCGCGCGGCGCGGTGATGTCGCGCCAGAACAGCAGGCGGTTCAGCAGCCGCGTGGTGCGTGGAATCGGCAGGCCGGACATCGCGATGTCGTCCAGACCGTAGCGAATGGCGACGCGCGCGATGCGGAACACGCGCAGGAACTTCAGCATCGTCCTCATTGCGCGCCGCCTTTCGCGCGCGCCAGCCGGTCGAGCCGCTTCTCCAGGCGCGCGACGTCGTCGCGCAGCCGGACCACGTCGTCGGCGAGGCCGGCCACCGCCTGCGGCCTCACCAGCAGCGGATTTTCCTCCAGCAGGTATTCGGCCACGTTCTCCGCGACGGAGCGGCGCAGCGCGCGCGCCGAATGCAGCGCGGCGCGGGCACCGGCCGCGATGCGGGCGGCGGCGATGTCGCCGACGATACGGGCCAGGTCCTCTTCGGCTTCCCAGCGCAGCGATTGCGCCAGTTGCGCAACGGCGTTGGCGAAATCGGCGTCGCCCTCGATCCTCACGTAGGAGAACGCCCGTGCGCGGTTCTGCGCGATCAGCGGCAGGTCCGCCGGCCGCACGCGGATCGTGACGGCGGCCGGTTCGTCGGCAGCCGGCGACGCCAGCAGACCGTCGGCCGCCACCTTCAGCCGCAACACGACGAGGCCGGCGTCGAAGGCCGCCACCTTGCCGGCATGCGGCAGCAGCCGGGCCTGCGCCCACGGCTCCTGCGCGAGCAGGTGGTTGAGCGCGGCGGGCAGCAGGCGGGCGGGGGAAGGCGGATCGGGAAGCGTCATCGTCAACAGGAAGAAAGCCGCCGGTGATCATTCACGGGCGGCTCAAGTTTATCAGTTCGGCGTCCGGCTTCGATGCGATTGCAGGACGGCCGCATCGCGTTCAGGGCAGTTGCTGGATGCCGGCCAGCACCCAGCCGCCGCTGCCGTCGACAGGCTTCGCGAGATTCCAGGCCTCGGTGAACGGTTCGGCCGGCGCGTTTTCCGCTTCGCGGATCATGCCGCTGAACTTGACGCTGGCGAGGTATTCGTCGCCTATGGTTTCCACGCCGTACAGTTCGGCATCCAGCGACACGACGTCGGTATGGTTGGGCGCCGCGCCACGTTCCTGCAGCTGCAGGCGCAGTTCGGCGTACATTTCCGGCGTCGTGAATTCGCGGATGTCGTCGATGTCGGCACGGTCCCACGCGGTCTGCATCCGGATGAAATAGGTCTTCGCGCTGCGCAGGAAGGACGGCACGTCGAAGCCGGGCGGCAGGAAATTGACGTCAGGCGCCGCCCCACCGACACCGGCGCCGCCGGCCTGGTAGGCTGGAGCGGACGGCACGCCGGTTCCCGGCATCGCCGGCCGGCCGTCGTACGGTTCCTGCCGATAGCCGCCGAACGAAGGCCCGCCCACGGCGCCGTTGCCGCGGATCAGGCGCAGCACCAGCAGCACGACAAAAACCAGCAGCACGATGGTCAGCACGGCGCCGATCATGCCGGCCAGCGGGCCGCCGATGCCGAAGTGCGCCAGCAGCGCGCCCAGTCCCAGGCCCAGCAGCGCGCCGCCCAGCATGCCACGCCACGGACTCGGCCGTGGCGCAGCGGCACCGGCAGCCGTCCCGCCATTCGCGGCCCGGTTCTGCGCCGGCGCGGCGTTGTTGTTGTACGGCTGCGCATACTGCGGCGGCGCCGCGCGCCTGAAGCTCTGCGACTGCCGGCCGTAGGAACCGCCGCCGCCCAGGCGCCGCGCGTCGGCCTGCGGCACCACGACCGTCAGCGCGAGCAGCGCCAGCAGCGCCGCCGTCAGGAATCGTTTCATGTCCCCGTCTCTCCCGGCCTTACAGCTTGATCCCGGTGTGCAAGGCCGCCACGCCGGCGGTCAGATTGAAATATTCGACGCGCGACAGGCCGGCTTCTTCCATCATCTTCTTCAGCGTCTGCTGGTCCGGATGCATGCGGATCGATTCGGCCAGGTAGCGGTAGCTGGCGTCGTCGTTCGCAACCTTCTTGCCCAGCCAGGGCAGCACGGAGAACGAGTACACGTCGTACGGCTTCTTCAACGGTTCCCACACCTTCGAGAATTCCAGTACCAGCAGCTTGCCGCCCGGCTTCAGCACGCGCCGCATTTCGGCCAGCGCCGCGTCCTTGTGCGTCATGTTGCGCAGGCCGAACGCCACACTGACGCGGTCGAAGTAGTTGTCCGGAAAGGGCAGCTTCTCGGCGTCGCACAGCATGACGGGCGTGATCATGCCCTTGTTCAGCAGGCGGTCGCGCCCGACGCGCAGCATCGATTCGTTGATGTCGGTCAGCCACACTTCGCCGCTCGGCCCGGCCTGCTTGGCGAACGCCTTCGCCAGGTCGCCGGTGCCGCCGGCGATGTCCAGCACCTTGAAGCCCGGCCGCACGCCCGCCTGCGCGATCGTGAAGGCTTTCCACAGACGGTGCATGCCGGCCGACATCAGGTCGTTCATCACGTCGTATTTCGCAGCGACCGAATGGAACACCTCGGCCACCTTGTGGACTTTTTCGTCTTCGGCGACGGTCTGGTAACCGAAATGGGTGGAATTCGTCATGGCGGACTATGTGTATGGATGTCTGGTTGAAAAATGCGGTGAACTGCCGGGCATGGCCGCGCCGTTCCCGCGCCTAGTGATGGTGATGGCCGCAGCCGGCCGCGCCGGCGTCCGCCGGCATCGGCGCATCGCGCCCCGATTCGCGCGTAAAACCGGCGTCTTCCAGGCGCCGCAGGTAATCTTCCCACAATGCATGCTGCTCGGTGCCGAGATGATGCAGGTATTCCCAGGAATAGATGCCGGTGTCGTGGCCGTCGGAAAAGGCCGGCTTGATGCCGTAGTTGCCGACCGGCGCGATGTCGACGATGTCGACGTTGCGCTTGCCGGTCTGCAGGATTTCCTGTCCGGGGCCGTGGCCGCGCACTTCGGCCGACGGCGAACAGACGCGCAGCAGCTCGAACGGCAGCGCGAAGAAGCTGCCGTCCTCGAAGGTGATTTCCAGCACGCGCGACTGCCTGCGCAGCGTCAGGCCGGTCGGTGCGGGAGTCGGTGGGGAAGCGTTCATCGTGTTTCTCTCGTAAGTGAGTGCCGTGCGCCGGTTCATGCCACGCAACCGGCATGCCGCACCACCGCCTCGCGCAGCGCCGGCAGCAGCGCGCGGCGTTCGTCCAGTACCGCTGCCGGCGTCTGTCGCACCGGCGCGGTCCACACCGGCTGCGGAAAATGCGCGTCGTCGGCAAAGCGCGGGATCACGTGCCAGTGCAGGTGCGGCACCATGTTGCCCAGGCTGGCGAGATTGACCTTGTCTGGCCGCATCACCTCGCGCACTGCGCTTTCGACCTGGCACACGGTGCGCATCAGCACCGAGCGCTCGACCGGCGGCAGATCGGTCATCTCGGCCACATGCGCCTGCCAGATGACGCGGCAGAAGCCGGGATGGTTCGCATCGTCCACCAGCACGACGCGCAGGCTGTCGTTGCGGTAGAGGATTTCGCCGCCGTCCTGCCGGCACAGTTCGCATGGCTGGCATGATTCGCCGTGCGCCGTCATACCAGCACCCGCTCGATGCCGCCGCTATTGGCGCCGGCAACGTAGTTCTGCATCCAGTCTTCGCCCAGCAGGTGGCGCGCCATCTCGACCACGATGTAGTCCGCCGTGGTGCCCGCGTCTTCGTTGTAGCGCGACAGGCCCTGCAGGCAGGACGGGCACGCGGTCAGCACCTTGACCTCGCCGGCAAAGCCGTCGCCGCGCGCCTTGGCCGCGCCCATTTCCATTTCTTCCTGCTTGCGGAAACGCACTTGCGTCGCGATGTCCGGCCGCGCGACGGCGAAGGTGCCCGATTCGCCGCAGCAGCGGTCGTTCTTGCCGATCGCGCCGCCGCCATCCATCGTGATCAGCGCGTTCACCGTCTTCAGCGGGTCCTGCAGCTTCATCGGCGTGTGGCAGGGATCGTGGTACATGTAGCGCACGCCGTTGACGCCTTCCAGCTTCACGCCCTTCTCCATCAGGTATTCGTGGATGTCGATGATGCGGCAGCCGGGGAAGATCTTGTCGAACTGGTAGCCCTGCAGCTGATCGAAGCAGGTGCCGCAGGACACCACCACCGTCTTGATGTCGAGATAGTTCAGCGTGTTGGCCATGCGATGGAACAGCACGCGGTTGTCGGTGATGATCTTCTCCGCCTTGTCGTAGTCGCCGGCGCCGCGCTGCGGATAGCCGCAGCACAGGTAGCCCGGCGGCAGCACGGTCTGCACGCCGACGTTCCACAGCATCGCCTGCGTGGCGAGGCCGACCTGCGAGAATAGCCGCTCCGAGCCGCAGCCGGGGAAGTAGAACACCGCCTCGCTGTCGGCCGTGGTCTTCTGCGGATTGCGGATGATCGGAATGATCTTGTCGTCCTCGATGTCGAGCAACGCGCGCGCGGTCTTCTTCGGCAGATTGCCGGGCATCTTCTTGTTGACGAAGTGGATCACCTGTTCGCGTACCGGCGGCTTGCCGTGCGTGGACGGCGGCGCCTTGGTCTGCTTCTTCGCGACCTTCTTCAGCAGGTCGTTGGCGACGCGCTGCGCCTTGTAGCCCCAACCGACCATCGCTTCTCGCGTGGCGCGGATCGTCGCCGGATCGGTCGCGTTCAGGAAGAACATCGCCGCCGTGGTGCCGGGATTGAAGGACTTTCGGTCCATCTTGCGCAGCAGGTTCTTCATGTTCATCGACACGTCGCCGAAATCGATGTCGACCGGGCACGGCGTCACGCATTTGTGGCAGACGGTGCAATGCTCGGCCACGTCCTCGAATTCTTCCCAGTGCTTGATCGATACGCCGCGGCGCGTCTGCTCTTCGTACAAAAAGGCTTCGACCAGCAGCGAGGTGGCGAGAATCTTGTTGCGCGGCGAGTACAGCAGGTTGGCGCGCGGCACGTGCGTGGTGCAGACCGGCTTGCACTTGCCGCAGCGCAGGCAATCCTTGACGCTGTTGGCGATGGCGCCGATGTCGCTCTGCTGCATGATCAGCGATTCGTGGCCCATCAGGCCGAACGACGGCGTGTAGGCGTTGCGCAGGTCGGAACGGAACGCGGGCATGTCCATCAGCTTGCCCTTGTTGAAGCGCCCTTCCGGATCGATGCGGCGCTTGTAGGCGCGGAAGTCGCCTAGCTCGGCGTCGGTCAGGAATTCCAGCTTGGTGATGCCGATGCCGTGCTCGCCGGAGATCACGCCGTTCAGCGAACGCGCGAAGGCCATGATGCGCGCCACCGTCTCGTGCGCGTCCTGCAGCATCTGGTAGTGATCGGAATTGACCGGGATGTTGGTGTGCACGTTGCCGTCGCCGGCGTGCATGTGCAGCGCGACGAACACGCGGCCGCGCAGCACGCGCTTGTGGATGGCGTTGACTTCGTCGAGGATCAGGCGGAACGCGACGCCGCCGAAGATCTGGCGCAGCGGCGCGCGCACCTCGGTTTTCCACGACACGCGCACGGTGCGGTCCTGGATGACGTCGAACAGCGTGGCGTCGGGCTGCTGCACCAGGCGCTGATCGAAGGTGCCGTTCAGCGCCTGCACGCCGAGCGCGACGATTTCTTCCTTCGCCTCGCGCAGCGGCTTGTCGAGATTCGACAGCAGATAGGACCAGCGCATGTGCGTGTCTTCGAGCAGCTGCTCGGCCAGCTTCACGCGGTCTTCCAGCAGTTCGGCGGCCGGGATGTCTTCTGCATCGGCGTCGTCGCTCTTGCCCAGCGGCAGATGGCCGGTCAGGAAGTAGGTGCGCAGCTCGGCCAGCAGCTGCAGCTTGTTGCGGATCGACAGCTCGACGTTGATGCGCTCGATGCCGTCCGAATACTCGCCCATGCGGTGCAGCGGAATGACGACGTCCTCGTTGATCTTGAACGCGTTGGTGTGCTTGGAAATCGCCGCGGTGCGCGCGCGATCCAGCCAGAATTTCTTGCGCGCTTCCGGGCTGACGGCGATGAAGCCTTCGCCGACGCGCTGGTTGGCGATGCGCACCACTTCGGATGCTGCGATCGCCACCGCTTCCTCGTCGTCGCCGACGATGTCGCCGAACAGCGCCATCTTCGGCAGCACGTCGCGCTTGGACTTGGTCGCGTAACCCACCGCGCGCAGGTAGCGCTCGTCCAGGTGTTCGAGGCCGGCCAGCCGCACGGTGGCGAACCTGCCGCCCTGCGCCGGCAGGCCGTCCAGGTAATCCTTGATCTCGACGATGGACGGCACCGCGTCGCGCGTATGGCCGAAGAATTCCAGGCAGACAGTGCGCGTGTATTTCGGCATCTTGTGCAGAATCCAGCGCGCCGACGTGATCAGGCCGTCGCAGCCTTCCTTCTGCACGCCGGGCAGGCCGGCCAGGAACTTGTCGGTGACGTCCTTGCCCAGCCCTTCCTTGCGGAAGATGCGGCCGGGAATTTCCAGCGTCTCGGTCTTGAACGGTTCGTTGCGGCCGCGTCCCTTTTCGCTGGGATGCGTCCATTCCAGCTTGAACTTCGCCACCGGCTCGTCGTGGATCTTGCCAAGGTTGTGTTCGATGCGCGTGACCTCCAGCCAGTCACCGTTCGGATCGACCATGCGCCAACTCGCCAGGTTGTCGAGCGCGGTGCCCCACAGCACGGCCTTCTTGCCGCCGGCGTTCATCGCGATGTTGCCGCCTATGCAGGACGCCTCCGCCGAGGTCGGGTCGACCGCGAACACGAAGCCCGCCTTCTCCGCCGCGTCGGCGACGCGCTTGGTGACGACGCCGGCGCCGGAGTAGATCGTCGCGTAGTCGCGCTCGACGCCCGGCAGGCGCACCATTTCGACCGCGGACAGGCCGATCAGCTTTTCGGTGTTGATCACGGCCGACATCGGCGTCAGCGGGATCGCGCCGCCGGTGTAGCCGGTGCCGCCGCCGCGCGGGATGATGGTCAGGCCGAGTTCGATGCAGGCCTTGACCAGGCCGGCCATCTCGTCCTCGGTGTCCGGCGTCAGCACGACGAACGGATATTCGACGCGCCAGTCGGTGGCGTCGGTCACGTGCGACACGCGCGACATGCCGTCGAACTTGATGTTGTCGCGGTCGGTATAGCGGCCCAGCACCTTCGTCGCGCGCTTGCGCAGGTCCCAGGTGTTGCGGAATTGCTCGCCGAAATCGGCCACCGCCTTGCACGCCGCCTGCACCAGCGTCTCCACCGCGGCCGCGCGGCGCTGGGCCGCGGCATCGCCGTGCGAAGCGAGGTCCAGCTTGCGGCGCTTGTCGACTTCGCCCAGGCGATGATTCAGCGCATCGATCAAGGCCTGGCGGCGCTTCGGGTTGTCCAGCATGTCGTCCTGCAGGTACGGATTGCGGCGCACCACCCAGATGTCGCCCAGCACCTCGTACAGCATGCGCGCGGAACGGCCGGTCTGGCGTTCGCCGCGCAATTCGTCCAGCAGTTGCCATGCCTCTTCTCCCAGCAGGCGGATCACGATCTCGCGGTCGGAAAAGGAGGTGTAGTTGTATGGAATCTCGCGCAGGCGCGTCGGCGTTTCGCCATCCGGGGCGTCGGCTAGGAGGGTCGGGAGGTGGGCAGGGGCGTTCATCTAGGGGACACGCGAACTAACGCTAAAGACGCATTCTAGCCGATTGGGCCTCGCGCCGTCCGTGCGGAACCGCGCCGGAAACAGGCACAAACGAGGGGAAAAAGAGGAGCAAAAGACGGGGAAACCGGCAGCAAATCAGAGCAGCCGGACCACATCCTGCCACCAGCGATCCGGTACGCCGAGCAGCAGCCAGGTCATGGCCAGATAGCGCAGAAACTTGCCGGCCGCCATGTAGGCCACGCAGGGCCAGAACGGCAGCCGCAGCCAGCCGCCCAGCACGCAGATCGGATCGCCGATGCCGGGCAGCCAGGACAGCAGCATGGCGCGGGCGCCGTAGCGCTGCAGCCAGCCGAACCAGCGCGTACGCCGCTCCTGCCCGAACACCTGGTCCGCGCCCATGCCCATCCAGTAGTCGATCGCGCCACCCAGCGTGTTGCCGGCGGTCGCCACCAGCAGCACCGGCCAGAACAGCGCCGCATTGGCCTTCGCCACGGCGAACACGGCCGGCTCCGAGCCCATCGGCACCAGCGTGGCGGAGACGGCGCTGACGATGAACGCGGACCACAGCCCGGCTTCCGGCACGGCGAGGAAGGCCAGCAGCGCATGCATGGCGGATTCGATCATGGGAAGAATGAGGAATGAAGGCTGCGCGGCCGCCGGCGCCCGCCACGCCGCATGTTGGCACGATGAAAAGGGCGTCCATTATAATCACCGGCTGCACTGCCCTTGCCGGCGCCGCGCCTCCATCAGCTGACCCTATGACGACCGACTATCTGAAGAAAATCCTCACCGCCCGCGTGTACGACGTCGCGGTGGAATCGCCGCTGGAGCTGGCGCCCATGCTGTCGCAGCGCTACGGCAACCGGATCTATTTCAAACGCGAGGACGTGCAGAGCGTATTCAGCTTCAAGCTGCGCGGCGCCTACAACAAGATGGCGCAGCTGGCGCCGGCGCAGCTCAAGCGCGGCGTGATCTGCGCCTCGGCCGGCAACCATGCGCAGGGCGTGGCGCTGTCGGCGGCGAAACTGGGCTGCCGCGCCGTGATCGTGATGCCGACCACCACGCCGCAGGTCAAGATCGACGCGGTCAAGGCGCGCGGCGGAGAGGTCGTCCTGTTCGGCGACTCCTATTCCGACGCCTACCAGCACGCGCTGGCGCTGGAGAAGAAGCACAAGCTGACCTTCGTGCACCCATTCGACGACCCCGACGTGATCGCCGGCCAGGGCACCATCGGCCTGGAGATCCTGCGCCAGCATCCCGGCCCCATCCACGCGATCTTCGTGCCGATCGGCGGCGGCGGCATCATTGCCGGCATCGCCGCCTACGTGAAGGCGGTGCGTCCCGAGATCGCGGTCATCGGCGTGCAGTCGGTCGACTCCGACGCGATGGCGCGCAGCCTGAAGGCCGGCCGGCGCGTCGCGCTGCCCGACGTCGGCCTGTTCGCCGACGGCACCGCGGTCAAGCTGGTCGGCGAAGAAACCTTCCGCCTGGCAAGAAAATACGTGGACGGCGTCATCGTGGTCGACACCGACGCAGTGTGCGCGGCGATCAAGGACGTGTTCCAGGACACGCGCAGCATCCTGGAGCCGTCCGGCGCGCTGGCGGTGGCCGGCGCCAAGGCCTACATCGAGCAGTCGCAGGAAACGAAGAAGCTGCTGCAGAGCGAAACGCTGATCACCATCGCCAGCGGCGCCAACATGAACTTCGACCGCCTGCGCTTCGTTGCCGAGCGCGCCGACGTCGGCGAGGCGCGCGAAGCGGTGTTCGCGGTGACCATCCCCGAGGAGCGCGGCAGCTTCCGCCGCTTCTGCGAACTGGTCGGCCCGCGCAACGTGACGGAATTCAACTACCGCATCAGCGACGCCCGGCTGGCGCACGTGTTCGTCGGCATCCAGATCGCCGACCGCGACGAGCCGGCTCGCATCACGAAAACCTTCGAGAAGCACGGCTTCCGCACGCTGGACCTGACGCATGACGAACTGGCCAAGGGCCACATCCGCCACATGGTCGGCGGCAGGAGCGAGCTGGCGCACGACGAGCTGCTGTACCGCTTCGAATTCCCGGAACGGCCCGGCGCGCTGATGCGCTTTCTCGCGAGCATGGCGCCGAACTGGAACATCAGCCTGTTCCACTACCGCAACCAGGGCGGCGACGTCGGCCGCATCCTGGTCGGGCTGCAGGTGCCAAAGAAGGAGATGAAGGGCTTCCGCGCCTTCCTCGCCGGGCTCGGCTACCGCCATTGGGACGAGAGCGCCAACCCGGCCTACCAGCTGTTCCTCTGAAGTCCGGGCGGGGCGCACCGCGCGTCTTGCCCTAGGTCAATGCACCACCGGTCTTGCCGATGCGCAACGCGCGGCATCCGCGTCGGTACCCAATACGTCCACATGGCGACCAGCGTTCACCCCATTCGCATGACCGGCACCTGACCAGCGCGGTTGGGCGCAGCGGCATTTCTCGCTACACTCGCGCTTTGCGCTTATTTCATGGGGAAGCAATGCCAGAATCATCCGCCCTCGATCAAGCCGGATTCCGCCGCATCCTGTTTCGCAACATCTCCCTGCCGCTGGCTGCCGGCGTCGTCACCGCGCTGACCTTCATCGGCCTGATCTTCTACCTGCTGTCGGTCATGAGCTGGGTCGACCACAGCGAACAGGTGATCGCCGGCGCAAATGAAATCAACCGCCTGGCCGTCGAGGAGGAAACCGGCATGCGCGGCTTCCTGCTGACCGGCGACGAGGATTTCCTGGCGCCGTACAAGATCGGCAAACCCAAGCTGGACATCGCGCTGGCCTCGTTGATCGGGATGGTGCGCGACAACCCGGAACAGGTGGACCGGCTCAAGCGCATCGCCGCGCTGCAGGACCAATGGAACAAGACCGCCGAGCTCGCCATCGCCCTCAAGCGCAGCAACGGCAACTATCAGGAAATCATCGGCTCGGGCCGCGCCAAGGCCGAATTCCAGGCGGTGCATGACGAGTTCGACGACTTCTACGACGTCGAGGACCGGCTGCGGCGCGAGCGCAACGACACCGCGCGCACCGTCACCTTCGTCTCCATCGCCGGCTTCCTCGGCCTCAGCCTGGTGCTGAGCGGCCTGCTCGCCGTGTTCGGCCGGCGCGATCTGCGCCATCTGGCCTCGACCTACGGCCTGGCGCTCAGCGAGCATGCCGAGCACGCCGAAAAACTGCAACAGCAGGCCTGGCTGCGCGCCGGCCAGATGCAGCTGGCCGAACAGGGCATCGGCCAGCCCGCGCTGCCGCAGCTGGGCGCCGCGCTGCTGGCCTTCCTGTGCCGCTATCTCGGCGCCAGCGTGGCCGCGCTCTACGTGCGCGAGGGCGACGGCTCGCTGCATCGAGTGGCAGCCTACGGCTTCCGCCACGAGGACGAAGCCTTCGGCACGGCGTTCCGCGAACGCGAGGGACTGGTCGGCCAGGCCGCCGCGGAACGCCGCCTGATCCGGCTGGACCACGTCTCCGGCGACTATCTCAAGGTGAATTCCGGGATCGGCAACACCACGCCGCTGCACGTCGCGCTGGCGCCAGTCGACCACGAAGGCGCCGTCAACGGCGTGGTCGAACTCGGCTTCCTGCGCGCGCTGACGCCGCGCGACGCCGAATTCCTGCAGCTGGTCGCCACCAACATCGGCACCTCGGTGGAAGCGGCGCGCTACCGCCAGCGCCTGCAGGACATGCTGGCCGAGACCCAGCAGCTGAACGAGGAACTGCAGGTGCAGCAGGAAGAGCTGCGCACCAGCAACGAGGAGCTGGAAGAACAGTCGCGCGTGCTGGAGGAATCGCAAACACACCTGGAAAACCAAAAGGCGGAACTGGAGCAGACCAACGATCAGCTGTCCGCGCAGACCGCGCTGCTCGACCAGAAGAACGCCGCGCTGAACGAGGCGCAGAAGGCGCTGGAGGAGCACGCCGCCGAACTGCAGCGCGCCAGCCGCTACAAGTCGGAATTCCTCGCCAACATGTCGCACGAGCTGCGCACGCCGCTGAACAGCTCGCTGATCCTCGCCAAGCTGCTGTCCGAAAACCCGCAGGGCAACCTGAGCGAGGAGCAGGTCCGCTTCGCGCAGACGATCTATTCGGCCGGCAACGACCTGCTGAATCTGATCAACGACATCCTCGACATCTCCAAGGTCGAGGCCGGCAAGCTGGAGCTGATGCCGGCCGACGTCCCGCTCGCCAAGCTGGCCGCCATGCTGAAGCAGACCTTCGAGCCGCTGGCCGGCCAGAAGCGGCTGGCGTTCGACGTGCGCGTGGCGGACGACGCGCCGCCGGCCATCCATACCGACCACCAGCGCCTGGAACAGATCCTGAAGAACCTGCTGTCCAACGCGGTCAAGTTCACCGAAAAGGGCGGCGTCACGCTGGAGATCGCGCGCCACGACGAGGACCACGTGCGCTTCGCGGTGCGGGATTCCGGCATCGGCATCCCGCTCGACCAGCAGCACCTGATCTTCGACGCCTTCCATCAGGCCGACGGCACCACCAGCCGCCGCTACGGCGGCACCGGGCTGGGGCTGTCGATCTCGCGCGATCTGGCCGCGCTGCTCGGCGGCGGCATCCAGGTGCGCAGCGAACCCGGCGCCGGCAGCACCTTCACGCTGGTGCTGCCGCTGGCCTGGCGGGAAACGCCGGCCGAGGCGCCGTCCGGGCCGGCCGTGGCAGCGGCACCGGCAGCGGCACCGGCCGCCGCATCCGCGGCGCTGCCGGCACCGCCGGCGCCGCCCGTGCAGCAAACGGAAGCGCCCGCCGCGCCGCCCTTCCCCGACGACCGCGCGCAGGAGCGCGGCAGCCGCCGCTCGGTGCTGGTCGTCGAGGACGACGCGGAATTCGCGCGCATCCTGTACGACCTCGCGCACGAGATGCGCTATCAGTGCGTGGTCGCACAGGATGCCGAGGAGGGCCTGCAGCTGGCCGCCGCCTACCGGCCCGACGCCATCCTGCTCGACATGCGCCTGCCCGACCGTTCCGGCCTGAGCGTGCTGCAGCAGCTGAAGGAAAACTCGCTGACGCGCCACATCCCGGTGCACGTCGTCTCCGCCTTCGACCGCAGCGACGCCGCCATGCACCTGGGCGCGATCGGCTACGCCATCAAGCCGACCACGCACGACCAGCTGAAGGACGTGTTCCGCAAGCTGGAAGACAAGTTCACGCAGAAGATCAAGCGCGTGCTGCTGGTGGAGGACGACGAGCGCCAGCGCGACAGCGTGGTGCAGCTGATCGGCGACAGCGACGTCGAGATCACCGCGGTCGAGCGCGGCGAGGAAGCGCTGCGCCTGCTGCGCACCACCATCTTCGACTGCATGATCATCGACCTCAAGCTGCCCGACATGCAGGGCAGCGAACTGCTGCAGCGCATGTCGGAAGAGGAAATCTGCTCGTTCCCGCCGGTCATCGTCTACACCGGCCGCAATCTCACGCGCGACGAGGAAGCCGACCTGCTCAAGTATTCGCGCTCCATCATCATCAAGGGCGCGCGCTCGCCGGAGCGCCTGCTGGACGAAGTGACGCTGTTCCTGCACAAGGTGGAATCCGAGCTGTCGAGCGAGCGCCAGACCATGCTGCGCACCGTGCGCAACCGCGACCGCGTGTTCGAGGGCCGGCGCATCCTGCTGGTGGACGACGACGTGCGCAACATCTTCGCGCTGACCAGCGTACTCGAGCAGAAGGGCCTGGCGGTCGACGTGGCGCGCAACGGCATCGAGGCGCTCGAAAGGCTGGACCGGAACGGCGGCGATATCGACCTGGTGCTGATGGACGTGATGATGCCGGGCATGGACGGCCTGGAAGCGACGCGCCGCCTCCGCGCCGACGCCCGCTACGCGCAGTTGCCCGTCATCGCCATCACCGCCAAGGCGATGAAGGACGACCAGGAACAATGCATGAAGGCCGGCGCCAACGACTACCTCGCCAAGCCGGTGCACCTGGATCGCCTGTACTCGCTGCTGCGCGTATGGATGCCCAACATGGAACGCATCTGACATGCCGCCCGGCACCGCCAACCTCGACATCGAGCTGCGCCTGCTGATGGAGGCGATCTACCTGAAGTACAGCTACGACTTCCGGGAGTACGCGTTCACCTCGCAGCGGCGGCGCGTGCTGCACGCGCTGCGGCAGATGAACCTGCCGACCGTGTCGGCGCTGCAGGAAAGAATCCTGCGCGACCCGGCCGCGTTCGCGCAGCTGCTGCAATACCTGACGATCCCGGTCAGCGAGATGTTCCGCGACCCGGACTACTTCCTCGCGCTGCGGCGGGAAGTGGTGCCGTTCCTGAAGACCTATCCGTCGCTGAAGATCTGGGTGGCCGGCTGCAGCACCGGCGAGGAAGTCTATTCGCTCGCCATCCTGCTGCAGGAGGAAGACCTGCTCGAACGCGCCATCATCTACGCCACCGACATCAATCCGCAGTCGCTGGAGCGGGCGCGCAAGGGCGTGTTCGCGCTGCAGCATCTGAAGACCTACACCGCCAACTACCAGAAGGCCGGCGGCACGCGTGCGTTTTCCGACTACTACACGGCCGCCTACGACGCCGCGCTGTTCGACCGCGCGCTGACCGAGAACATCACCTTCGCCGACCACAGCCTGGCGACCGACAACGTGTTCGCCGAGACGCACCTGATCAGCTGCCGCAACGTGCTGATCTACTTCAACAGGTCGCTGCAGGACCGCGCGCTCGGCCTGTTCCGGGAATCGTTGTGCCACCGCGGCTTCCTCGGCCTGGGCAGCAAGGAAAGCATCGATTTTTCCCGCCACGCGGACGGCTTCGCGCCCTTCGTCCGGCGCGAGCGCATCTTCCGCAAGCTGTGAGGCCGCCGTCATGAACCGCGAACGCGCTTTCGAAGCCATCGTCATCGGCGCCTCGGCCGGCGGCGTCGACGCGCTGCTGGCGCTGCTGCCGGCGCTGCCGGCCGGTTACCCGTGCGCCGTCGTCGTGGTGCTGCACGTGGCGGAAGACCGCGACAGCCGGCTGGCCGAAGTGTTCGACGCGCGCGCCGCGCTGCCGGTGCGCGAAGCGGCCGACAAGGAGACGATCCGTCCCGGCACCATCTATTTCGCCGGCGCCGGCTACCATCTTTCGATCGAACGCGACCGCAGCTTCTCGCTCAGCTGCGAGCCGCCGGTGCATTTCTCGCGGCCGTCCATCGACGTCCTGATGGAATCGGCCGCCGACGCCTACGGCGGGACGTTGCTCGGCATCCTGCTGACCGGCGCCAGCGCGGACGGCGCCGCCGGGCTGAGCCGGATACAGTCGTGCGGCGGCATGACGGTGGTGCAGGACCCGGCCGAGGCGCAGGTCGCCATCATGCCGCAGGCCGCGCTCGACGCCTTCACGCCGGACCGGATACTGACACTGCAGGGCATACGCGCCCTGCTTCTGACACTGGACGTTCCCCATGCCACCTGAAGACCGCACCAAACTGCTGCTCGTCGACGACCTGCCGGAGAACCTGCGCGCGCTGCACGCGCTGATCCGCCAGGACGACCGCGAGATCTTCGAAGCCCGCTCCGGCGAGGAAGCGCTGGCGCTGCTGCTGGAGCACGAATTCGCGCTCGCCATCCTCGACGTGCAGATGCCCGGCATGGACGGCTTCGAGCTGGCCGAGCTGATGCGCGGCACCGAGAAGACGCGCCACATCCCGATCGTCTTCGTCAGCGCCGCCGGGCGCGAGCTGAACTATGCGTTCAAGGGCTACGAGACCGGCGCCGTCGACTTCCTGTACAAGCCGCTCGACTACTATGCGGTGCAGAGCAAGGTCAGCGTGTTCGTCGACCTCTACCAGCAGCGCAACGAGACGCGCCGCCAGGTCGCTGCGCTGGAGAAGAGCCGGCAGGAACAGGAGATCCTGATGCGCGAACTGCACGTGACGCAGCGGCGGCTGCAGAATGCCGTGCACATGCGCGACGAATTCATGTCGATGGTCGCGCACGAGCTGCGCACGCCGCTCAACACGCTGTTCCTCGAAACGCAGATGCGCCGGATGCAGCTGGAGCGCGGCGACCTCGCCGTGTTCAACGCCGAGCGGCTGGACAAGATGGTGGCGCGCGACAGCCGCCAGATCCAGAGCATGATCCGCCTGATCGACGACATGCTCGACGTCTCGCGCATGCGCAGCGGCAAGCTGTCGGTGCGTCCGGCGCCGACCGAACTGTCCGGCCTGCTGGCGCGCGTGGTCGGCGACCTGACCGCGCAGGCCGCCGCGGCCGGCACCACGATCACGCTGCTGGCCGACGAGCGGGTCGACGGCATGTGGGACGAATTCCGCATCGAGCAGGTGATCGTCAACCTGCTGACCAACGCGATCCGCTACGGCAGGAAACAACCGGTCGAAGTAAGCCTGGTGGGCACCGCCAACAGCGCCCGCATCTACGTGAAGGACCAGGGCGAAGGGATCTCAGCCGAGGACCAGCAGCGCATCTTCGAACCGTTCGAGCGCGGCGCCGGCAGCAGCATTCCGAGCGGGCTGGGGCTGGGCCTCTACATTTCGCGCCAGCTGGTCGAGGCGCACAACGGCACCATCGCCGTGCAAAGCCATCCGGGCAAGGGCACGGTGTTCACGGTGACGCTGCCGCTGTCGCCCGACCACCACCTCGCGCCGGAGGCTTGATGACGTCTTGTTGCTGCCCTGGCGTTGCCTCGTGTTTCCTTGGCGTTACAGCTGGCGTTGTAGCTGAGCTTGTTGCCGCTGACGGCGCCTGCGGGGCGTTGCCGATCCGATGCAACAATCACACTTGCGGCGGACGCCGGCCACGCATCCTTGCTCGCTCGGCACCTCGCAGGAGACCGCCATGCCGATGAACCATGAATATGCCGGCATCGAGCCGAAGCGCGCCGAGATCGACGCACTGCCCGGCGCCAGCGTCATCGAGTTCGGTGCGCCCTGGTGCCCGCACTGCATCGGCGCCCAGCCGCTGATCGCCGCCGCCTTCGCCGGCCATCCGCAACTGCGCCACATCAAGATCGAGGACGGCCCCGGACGCCGCCTCGGGCGCTCGTTCCGCGTCAAGCTGTGGCCGACGCTGATCTTCTTCCACGACGGCGCCGAAGTGTCGCGCCTGGTGCGGCCGACCGACGCCGGCGCCATCGCGCGAGCGATGGCTGCCGTCGAGGCGGCGGGACATGTTGAGAGGGATGCTGGATTCCCGCCTGTGCGGAAATGACAGGCTGGGGTTGGACGTTCTAGTGCACGCACGCGCCGACCGTTGCGCAGGCGGCCGGCGTGCCGGCCGAATTCCCTGCCACTCTGCACGAGAATGACGAGTGCATGGAGCGGACGATGAGTGAAGGGAACGAACGAGTAGCGAGGGCGGACGCAAAGAGCGACGTCAAATCCCGCGCTGGAAAGCCTGATCCTGACTTGTCATTCCCGCGCAGGCGGGAATCCAGAAGCACCCCGACGACATCGTCATCAATCCGATACCTACCCGACCCTCTGGCGACATCCCGCGCACGGCCGTCCGCAGGTACTGCCTGTACCGTCATCGCGCCATGCGATCACGACGAGCACCGCAACGGCGCATTCCCCCATGCCGCCCCGTCAACGACCTCCGGGCCAGGCCGGATTACAATCCAGCTTCCGGGCGGCCGCATCGCCGCTCTCTCCCACCTTCTTTCGCCATGATCCCTCCTTCCGACCCGTCCGCCTCGCCGCTCGGCAAGCCGTCGCCCTACCGCACGCAATACGATCCGTCGCTGCTGTTCCCGATTGCGCGTGCCGGCAAGCGCGAGGAACTGGGGCTGAGCGGCACGCTGCCCTTCTTCGGCATGGACATCTGGAACGCCTACGAGCTGTCGTGGCTGAACCTGCGCGGCAAGCCGCAGGTCGCGATCGCGCGCTTCATGGTGCCGGCCGACACGCCCAACATCGTCGAATCGAAGTCGCTGAAGCTGTACCTGAATTCCTTCAACCAGACCCGCCTGGCCGGTCCGGACGCGCTGCTCGAACTGTTGCGCGCGGACCTGTCAGCCGGCTTCGGCGCGCCGGTGCAGATCGCATTGACCGCGCCGGACGCCTTCGGCGGCACGAAGATGGGCGAACTGGAAGGCCTGTCGCTGGACCGGCTCGACATCGAGGTGGACCGCTACACGCCCGACGCCTCGGTGCTGCGCGCCAGCCACGAAGAGGCGCCGGTCGAGGAAACGCTGGTCTCGCACCTGCTCAAATCGAACTGCCTGGTGACCGGCCAGCCGGACTGGGCCAGCGTGCAGATCCGCTACGCCGGCGCGCCGATCGACCACGAAGGCCTGCTGCGCTACCTGATCGGCTTCCGCGAGCACAACGAATTCCACGAGCAGTGCGTCGAGCGCATCTTCGTCGACGTGCTGCGCCACTGCCGGCCGCAGAAGCTGGCCGTCTATGCGCGCTACACGCGGCGCGGCGGACTGGACATCAATCCGTGGCGCAGCAACTTCAGCACCGGGCAGCCGCCTTCCAACCTGCGCAGCGCGCGCCAGTGAGCGCCACGATGAACGTCGCGCAAATGCATAAGCGCGCTGCCGCACCGACGCCGCGTCGCGGCCGCATGATGATGCCGACGCCGCGGCGTAAACTAAACAGAAGCGCAACATGTCCGTGTAAAGGTTTTTAACAAACCGCATCCATTGCACAACATTCGGGCAAAAGCGCGCTGTCCCCTGTCCCGATTCGGGCCTCCCCAAAAAAATGGGCCTATAATTTGCCGCAGAGACCTTTTTTGTGCTTCGCAACAATGAACCATCTCAGTCAGATTCTTCCGCCTGCCAATGTCGTCCTTGATCTGGATGTCTCGAGTAAAAAGCGCAGTTTCGAACAAGTCGGCCTGATCTTCGAAAATAATTGCGGCATCGCCCGCTCTGTCGTCTCGGACAATCTGTTCGCGCGCGAACGCCTCGGCTCGACCGGCCTCGGTCACGGCGTCGCCGTGCCGCACGGACGCATCAAGGGGCTGAAGGCGCCGCTGGCCGCCTTCGTGCGCCTGGCGCAGCCGATCCCGTTCGAATCGCCGGACGGCGAACCGGTCAGCCTGCTGATCTTCCTGCTGATTCCGGACCACGTGACGCAGCAGCATCTGGAAATCCTGTCGGAACTGGCGGAGATGTTCTCCGACGAATCCTTCCGCCAGATGCTGGCGACGACCAACGACGCAGCCGCCGTGCATGCGCGCCTGATCACCTGGCAGCCCAGCCTGCAGGGCGCTCACTAGAACGCGCCGGTTCGGTCCGGCGCACATCCTCCCAGCCCATGCCCTCACCGATCACGCTGACCATCCAGCAGCTCTACGACGACAACCGCGAATCGCTGCAGCTCGGCTGGTTTGCCGGTTTCTCCGGCGGCGAGCGCCGCATCTCTGGCGACGCCACCTCGTCGGCGGACCAGGTCGGCCACCTGAACCTGATCCACCCGGGCCGCATCCAGATCTTCGGCCACCAGGAGATCGACTACTACAAGCGCCTGTCGTCACGCGCACGCACCGACCAGACCGCCGAGCTGGTGGCCGGCAAGCCGCCCGCCTTCATCATCGCGCAGGGGCTGGAGACGCCGCCGGCGATCATGGCCGAGTGCGACGAAAAGGACATCCCGCTGTTCTCCACCCCGCTGCCGGCGGCGCAGGTGATCGATTACCTGCGCGTCTACCTGTCCAAGCGGCTGGCGCAGCGCGTGACGATGCACGGCGTGTTCATGGACGTGCTGGGCGTGGGCGTGCTGATCACCGGCGAATCCGGCCTCGGCAAGAGCGAGCTAGGTCTGGAGCTGGTGTCGCGCAGCCACGGCCTGGTGGCCGACGATGCGGTCGAGTTCGCGCGCATCGCGCCCAACATGATCGAGGGCCGCTGCCCGGCGCTGCTGCAGAACATGCTGGAAGTGCGCGGCCTCGGCCTGCTCGACATCAAGACCATCTTCGGCGAGACCGCCGTGCGGCGGAAGATGCGGCTGAACCTGATCGTGCACCTGGTGCGCCGCAAGACGCTGGAGGAAAACTACGAGCGCCTGCCGGTCTCCTCGCAGACGGAAGAGATCCTCGGCCTGCCGATCCGCAAGGTCGTGATCCCGGTCGAAGCCGGCCGCAACATCGCGGTGCTGCTGGAAGCCGCCGTGCGCAACACCATCCTGCAGATGCGCGGCATCGACACCCTGAAGGATTTCATCGTGCGCCAGCAGAAGGCGATGGAAAGCGACGAGGAGTAGCGCCGCTCGCCCCTTTGCGCGCCATGCGCATGCGGTATGATGGCCGCCATGCGCATCATACTCATCACCGGCATTTCCGGCTCCGGCAAATCGGTCGGCCTGCACGCGCTGGAAGACGCCGGCTACTTCTGCGTCGACAACCTGCCGCCGTCTCTGCTGCGCGCGCTGGTCGCCGCGCGCATCGAGGAAGGCGGCGCCAAGCTGGCGGTGGCGATGGATGCGCGCAGCGCGCGTTCGCTGGTCGGCCTGCCGGCCGACATCGACTGGCTGCGAGAACAGGGCCACGACGTCAAGGTGCTGTTCCTGACCGCCAAGACGGATTCGCTGATCGCGCGCTTCTCCGAAACCCGCCGCAGCCATCCGCTGTCCCACCGCAGCCTGCTGAACGATCTGCCGGACGACCTGCCGACGCTGACGGAATGCATACGCGAAGAACGCGAGATGCTGGCCGGCATCGAGGAGATCGGCCACGTCATCGATACTTCCGGCCTGCGCGCCAACAAGCTGCGCGCGTGGATCAAGAGCCTCGTGGAAAGCGAGCGCTCGCCGATGACGCTGCTGTTCCAGTCCTTCGCCTTCAAGTTCGGCGTGCCGCTGGACGCGGACCTGGTATTCGACGTGCGCACGCTGCCCAACCCGCATTACGACGACGTGATGCGGCCGCTGACGGGTCGCGACCAGCAGGTGCAGGACTTCCTGCTGGCGCAGCCGGACGCCATCGCGCTGTTCAACGACATCCGCGATTTCGTCGCGAAGTGGCTGCCGTCGTTCAAGAACGACAACCGCAGCTACCTGACGGTGGCGATCGGCTGCACCGGCGGCCAGCACCGTTCGGTCTTCATGGCGGAGCGGCTGGCGCAATATTTCCGCGCGACCGAGCATGTGCTGCTGCGGCACCGCGAACTTGACTGAATCCATCCGCCGGTCCGGCGATGCGCCGCATGCCGCACCGGTGCACAGCATTCCACTTCTTCATCATGTCTGAAAACGAAAACCGGCTTCCCCTGTTTCCGCTCAACGCCGTGCTGTTCCCGGACGGCGTCCTGCCGCTGAAGGTGTTCGAGACCCGCTACATCGACATGGTGCGCGACTGCATGAAGCGCGACGCGCCGTTCGGCGTGGTGCTGATCAAGTCGGGGCGCGAGGTCGGCGCGGCAGCCGAGCCGGAAGCGGTCGGCTGCGTCGCCCGCATCACGCACTGGGACGCGCCGCAGCCGGGCCTGCTGATGCTGCGCACGCGGGGCGGACAGCGCTTCCGCATCCTCGAAACGCAGTCGTTCCGCGACCAGCACCTGGAAGCGCGCGTCGAATGGATCGCGCCGGACGCGGCGGTGCCGCCGAGCGTCGAGCAGCAGGTCTGCGCCAACATGCTGCAGTTGGTGATCCAGGACATCAACGCGCGCGGACGGGCGGAGCAGGAAGACGATTTCGCCAGCCCCTTTCCCGAAATGCTGCAACTGGACGATGCCGGCTGGGTGGCCAACCGCTGGAGCGAAATCCTGCCGATTCCGCTGAAGGCGCGTCAGAAACTGCTGGAACTGACCGATCCGCAAAGCAGGCTGGCGATCATCTACCAGTACCTGAAGCAACACGAAATCATCTAGGCCTCAAGACGACAGCCCGCTCAGCAGGTCCGGCGCGGGGAACACCGCCTGCAGCAGCCTTTTCACCGGCGCCGGCAGCGGCGCCGCATGCAGGTCGGCGGCGGCGACCCAGACGTGGCCGCTTTCGCCCACGCTTTCCGTGCGCCGCGCCAGGCGGACGCGGTACGGCGCGATATGCAGCCGGAAATGCGTGAAGCCGTGCGTCAGCATCGACAGCGGCTCGACGGCGGCAACGGTACCGAAAGGCGCGACGGCAAGGCGGACCGCATCCTCGAAACCCGCCGCATCTGCAGCGTCCTGCGGCGCGGGAATTTCCGGCAGCGACAGCAGGCCGCCCCAGATGCCGGCGTCCGGCCGCTGCTGCAGCAGCACGCGCCCGTCGTCAACGATCGCCAGCATCGCGGTGCGCTTCTCGGGCACCGCCTTCTTCGGCTTGCGCACCGGCAGTTCGTTCGCGCGGCCGCTCGCGTGCGCGATGCAGCGGCGCGCCAGCGGGCAACGGTGGCAACCGGGCCGGCTGCGCACGCACAGCGTCGCGCCGAGATCCATCAATCCCTGCGTGTACGCCTCGATGCCCTGCTCGGGCAGCAGGGCGACCGCGCGCTGCCACATCGCGTTCTCGACGGCCTTCTCGCCCGGATAGCGGTCGATGCCGAACACGCGCGCGAACACGCGCTTGACGTTGCCGTCCAGGATGGCGGCGCGCGTGCCGTAGGCAAAGGCGGCGATCGCGGCGGCGGTGGAGCGGCCGATGCCGGGCAGTTGTTCGAGCAGCGCCGGATCGGCGGGGAACACGCCGCCGTATTCCGCCACCACCCGCTGCGCGCACTTGTGCAGGTTGCGCGCGCGCGAGTAGTAGCCGAGCCCGCTCCAGTGCGCCATCACGTCCTCGGACGGCGCGGCCGCCAGCGCATGCACGTCGGGAAAGCGGCGCAGGAATTTTTCGTAGTAGGGAATCACCGCCGCGACCTGCGTCTGCTGCAGCATGATCTCGGACAGCCAGACGCGGTAGGCGTCGCGCGTGTTCTGCCACGGCAGGGCGTGGCGGCCGTGCTGCTGCTGCCAGGCGATCACGTCCTGGGCAAATCCTGCTTCGATCTCGGCCGCGTCCCGCGCCGTTGCGGAGGCAGGCACGGAAGGCTGCTCGCCGACGACGCGCTTCATCTAGGCCGCGGCCTGGTAAGTTTCCAGCTGCGCCGCGATGGCCGCCTTCAGCTCTTCTTCGGCGCGCATCAGCTGCGCGCGCTGCGTCTCGAGCGCGAGCTGCATCTGCTCGAACGACAGCACCTTTTCTTCCAGGCTGTCGGCGGCGAGGTGGATCTTTTCGATGGATTTCCGGCGGCGGCGCAGCTGCAGCTTGTGCTCGCCGATCTGCGCTTCCAGCGGCGCCATGACGACCTTCAGCCACGCCTCGGCATCGCGGTTGGCCTGCAGGAAGCACTGCTTGACGCGCGAGGCGATCGAGTCGAAGAACTTCTGCATCAGCACCACCTGCGGCGTGGTCAGGACCGCCGCCGCGCCGAACTGCTTGTGGTAAAGATGCTCGATCATCAGGATTTCCTTGCTGTACTTCTCCAGCGAGAACGGCATCGGCGTGGTCAGCGCGAGGCCGTGCTCGGTGGAGAACTTGCGGTACATGACCGACATCATCTCGGCGATCTCGTCGGTCTTCTGCGACGAGGCGTTCAGGCTGTCGAGCGCCTGCTGGAAGAAGTTCTTCACGGCGTGACGCAGGCCGGCGGTGAAGCGGCTGCTTTCCATCGCCTCGCGCGTGCGCCGCACGTTGTCCTTCAGCGCGCCCATGCCGAGCTGGGTGAACACGTCCGCCGACAGCCGCGTAAACACGGCGCGCGTGGCCTGCAGCTTGAACAGGCTGCCGTCGAACTCGGCCTTCTCCATGTCGATGCGCTTCATCATGTGGTCGAGGATGGTCTGGTTCTTGCCGCGCAGGCTTTTCAGTTCGACCAGCTGTTCGACCACGTTGCGCAGGCGCGCGGCCAGCAGCGCCTGCTTGGCGGCGGCCAGTTCGTTGACGTCCGCCAGCAGCTGCGCGCGGACGATGTCCTGGCGGCCGGGGATCAGCTCGTCCGACAGCGCGCCTTCCAGCTTCGGCAGGCGGCTTTTCGCCAGCAGCGGCGCGTCGCGGTTGATCTTGGCCAGCAGGCCCTTCTGCGCCGAGATCGGGAACACCTGCCGCTGCGGCAGTTCCAGCGTCTGCGCCACGCTCGCCACCTGCATGTCGATCTGCCGCGCGACCTCGTCCGGCGTGCGCAGTTCGTCCCACATGCTGTCGATCTTGTTCAGCACGACGAGGCGACCGGTGCCGCTGCCGATGTGATGGCGCCAGATGTCGATGTCGCTCTTCGTCACGCCGGTGTCGGCGGCAAGGATGAACAGCACCGCGTGCGCGTTCGGGATCAGGTTCAGCGTCAGCTCCGGCTCGGTGCCGATCGCGTTCAGGCCCGGCGTGTCGACGATCACCAGGCCCTGCTGCAATAGCGGATGCGGAAAGTTGATGACGGCGTGGCGCCATTGCGAAATCTCGACGGTGCCGTCCTCGGCCACGTTCAGCGCGGCGTCGGGATCGGCGTCGTCGTACAGGCCGTAGCGCACCGCCTCGGCCACCGGCACGCGCTTGGTCAGGCTGACCTGCTTGAAGGCTTCCAGCATGCCGTCGCCGTTCGCCACGTCCAGCGGCAGCACGGTCCACACGTTGCTCTGCGCCTTGTAGTCGCTGGTCGACTGCGCCTCGGCGCGCGTCTCGATCGGCAGCAGGCGGATCGACGGCGGGAAGGTTTCGTCGTACAGCAGTTCGGTCGGGCACATCGTGGTGCGGCCGGCCGAGGTCGGCAGGATGCGCTGGCCGTAGTCGGCGAAGAAGATCGCGTTGATCAGCTCGGACTTGCCGCGCGAGAATTCGGCCACGAAGGCAATCGACAGCTTGTCGTCGTTGAGCCGGGCCACCGCCTGCGCCAGGCGCTGCTCGCTGGCGGCATCCGACAGGTCGAGCGAGGCGAGACAGGCACGATAGCGTTCCAGCGCCGTCTTCACGTGATTGCGCCAGCCGCTGTATTCGTGGAATTTCGTTACCAGATTGCTCACGTGGACCTCGTCTCTCCCGTTCCGGTGCGCGCGCCGCCGCCCGCCGGCACCGCAAGCAGGACACTAGCACCGGTCCTCATTTTTGACAATTTGGGCAGTAGAAGGTGGAACGCTGCCCCTGCGCGATCTGGCGGATCGGCGTGTCACACACGCGGCAAGGCAGGCCGGCGCGCGCATACGCGAAATAGTTCTGCTGGAAATAGCCGGACTGCCCGTTGACGCCGATGAAGTCGCGCAAGCTGCTGCCGCCCTGCTCGATCGCCGCCGCCAGCACTTCGCGTATCGTCTGCGCCAGCCGCTCGTAACGCGCCAGGCCGATGCGGCCGGCCGGCGTCTTCGGGTGGATGCGGGCGCGGAACAGGCTTTCCGACGCATAGATGTTGCCGACGCCGACCACGATGTCGCCGGCCAGCAGCACCTGCTTGATGGCGGCACTGCGCCCGCGCGTGCGCTCGTACAGCCATTGCGCGGTGAAATCCTCGCCCAGCGGCTCCACGCCCAGCGCGCGCAGCAGCAGGTGATGTTCCACCTCGCCCTCTTCCCCCGCGTGCCACAGCACGGCACCGAAGCGGCGCGGATCGGTCAGGCGCAATGCCTGCTCGCCCAGCAGCAGGTCGAAATGGTCGTGCTTGCCGGCCGGCGTATCGCGCGGCAGCACGCGCAGGTGGCCGGACATGCCGAGATGGATGATCAGCGTGCCGTGCTCGAACTGCAGCAGCAGATACTTGCCGCGGCGCGCCGTGCCGCGCACCGTGCGCCCTGCCAAGGTCTCCGACAGCGCCACCGGAAAGGGCCAGCGCAGGCCGTCATGCCGCATGACGACACCCGTGACCACGCGGCCTTCGACGTGGGGCGCCACGCCGCGGCGCGTGACTTCAACTTCCGGCAATTCTGGCATGGGGAGGGTACTTTCCTGACGACTTTGCTAGGATGCGGGACAAAACCTGAGGCCGCCCGCCGCCATGCGCATTGCATGTCGGTTGAGCGTAGAATGGAAATTCTGCCCGATTTGCTTGGACTTCAATTGAAAAAAGCTCTCGCCATTGTAACGCTGTCGGTCCTCCTTTCGATCGTTGCCGATGCGCAGGCCCGGCCGCCGGCCCACAAGAAACAGAGTGCGGATGCCGCTTCCGCCCCCCAGCAGACAGTCGCTCCCGACGACCAACCCGACGCAGCCGCCGATGCCGACGACGATGACGGCGCCGGCCCGCTTCCCTCCATCGAACTGAGCGACGAACTGCTGTTCAGGCTGCTGCGCGGCGAACTGGCCGAGCAGCGCGGCGACTGGCGCCTGGCCTACACGACGATGATGGCGACCGCCGAGGAGACGCGCGATCCGCGCCTGGCCCGCGAGGCGGCCGAGATCGCGCTGAGAGCCGCGAAGATCGACGATGCGCTGAGCGCCGTCAACCTGTGGCGCGACATCGCCCCGCATTCCGACCAGGCCAGCCAGTTCTATCTCGGCGTCGTGCTGCTGGACGACGATTTCGCTGCGGCCAAGCCGGTGCTGCTGCAGCGCCTGCAGGAAGTCAAGCCGCAGGCGCGTGGCCTGCTGATCATGCAGATCCAGCGCCTGCTGTCGCGCGCCAAGGACCAGGCCGGCGCATTCGCGCTGCTGGAAGACCTGGCGGGACCGTACCAGAACATGTACGAAACCCACCTGGCCCTGTCGCAGGGCGCCTACGCCAAGGGCGACGTCGCCCGCGCCCACGACGAGGCGCAGATCGCGCTGACCATGAAGCCGGACCTGGAAATCGCCGCGCTGATGCTGGCCCAGTCCGCGCCCAATCGCAACGATGCGATGGACGAACTCAAGTCCTTCCTCGAAGCCAATCCGTCCGCGCACGACGCGCGCGTCGCCTACGCCAAGCTGCTGCTGGACAACAAGCAGCCCGACCTGGCCCGCGCCCAGCTCGACATCCTGCTCAAGGCCAACCCACACGATCTGCCCATCCTGTACGCGATGGGCGTGCTGTGCATGCAGACCAACGACCTGCCGGCCGCCGAGCAATACCTGACCACCTATCTGCAGACGCTGCGCGCGGACAACGACGAAACCCGCGACCCCGCACAGGCGTTGCTGCTGCTGGCGCAGATCGCCGTGGTCCGCAAGGACTATCCCGCCGCGCTGCACTGGCTGGCGCAGATCGACGCCGGTCCTGCCTATTTCAGCGCGCAGATCCAGAGCGCGCTCATCATGGCGCAGACCGGCGACGTGGAAGGCGCGCGCAACCTGCTGCACAACCTGAATCCGGACGGCGAGGAACACCAGGTCCAGGTCATCACCGCCGAGGCGCAGATCCTGCGTGACGCCGACCGCATGCCGGAAGCGATGGCCGTCATGAAGAAAGGCGTGCGCCGCTTTCCGAAGAACGTCGGCCTGCTGTACGACTACGCGATGATGGCCGAAAGGGCGGGCCGCTACGGCCTGATGGAAACCGAGCTGCGCAAGATCATCAAGCTCGCGCCGAAGAACCAGGACGCCTACAACGCGCTCGGCTACTCGCTGGCCGACCGCGGCATCCGCCTGAAGGAAGCGCAGACGCTGATCGCGAAGGCGCTCAAGCTCGCGCCCGACAACCCGTTCATCCTCGACAGCATGGGCTGGGTGCAATTCCGCCTCGGCAACCTGCAGGAAGCCGAAACCTACCTGCGCCGCGCCTACGCGCTGCGTCCCGACGTCGAGATCGGCGCGCACCTGGGCGAAGTCCTGTGGACCATGGGCAAGAAGGAAAGCGCGGAAAAATACTGGCGCGAAGCGCATCAGAAGGACCCGCAGAACGACACGCTGAACAGCACGCTGACGCGCCTGCATGTAAACCTGTGATCCGCGGCGCCGGCGCCGGCGGCGGCCAAGGGCGGGCGACAGCGTGCCGCGTCGCTCTCCGCGCCGGCACGTCGGCGCATCGCAACACCCACGCCCATCGATGAAGAACGTTTTCCCCTCCCTGTTTTCCCGCCGCTGCACAGCGGCCGTCCGGCTTGCCGCCGTCGCGCTGCCCATGCTGCTGGCCGGCTGCGCCGGCCTGACGCCGCCGGATGCCGGCACGCTGCGCGCCGAATCGGCGCGCGCCGCGGGCCGCAGCTACCAGGACAGCATCGATCTCGACGGCCGCCTGTCGGTGCTGTACCGGCTGAACGGCGAGGACCAGGCGCTGCACGGCAGCTTCACCTGGCACCAGACGCTTGGCCACAGCCAGGTCGCGCTGCTGTCGCCGCTCGGCCAGACGCTCGCCGTCATCGACGTGCGTCCGTACGGCGCCACGCTGACGCAGTCCGGGGACGTCACGCGCGCCGCGGCCGACGTCGATGCGCTGGCCGCGCAATCGCTGGGCTGGCCGCTGCCGGTATCCGGCCTGCGCACTTGGCTGCAGGGCTTCGCGGTGCAGGCGGACGGACGACCCTTCGTCGCCACGCCTGCCGCCGACCGCGTCGTCACCCGCGACGGCTGGCGCATTCATTACGTCACCTGGGACGACAGCGATCCGGCGCACATCCTCCCGAAACGCATCGACCTGGAACGGCAGACCGAACAGGCCGGCGACGTCGTGATCCGTCTCGTGATCGACGACTGGCATGCGCGGTGAACGCCTAACGATGACGAGCATCCTGAACCAGTGCGCGGCGCCCGCCAAGCTGAACCTGTTCCTGCACGTCACCGGCCGCCGCGCCGACGGCTACCACCTGCTGCAGACCGTGTTCCAGTTGATCGACCGCGGCGACACGCTGCATTTCTGCGCCCGCGACGACGGCGCGATCAACCGCACGACCGAAGTGGAAGGCGTGCCGGCCGAAAGCGATCTCGTGATCCGCGCCGCGCGCCTGCTGCAGCAAGCGGCGCAGCGGAGAAAACCGTCCTTGCAGTACGGCGCCGACATCGCCGTCGAAAAGCGCCTGCCGATGGGCGGCGGCCTGGGCGGCGGCTCGTCGGACGCCGCCACCACGCTGCTGGCGCTGAACCAGCTGTGGCAGGCCGGCCTGTCGAGAGAGGAGCTGATGGCGCTGGGCCTGCAATTGGGCGCCGACGTGCCCTTCTTCCTGTTCGGCCGCAACGCCTTCGCCGAAGGCATCGGCGAGGCGCTGGCCGAAGTGGACACGCCGGACTGCTGGTACGTGGTGATCGAACCCGGCGTGCAGGTGCCGACGCAGCGGATATTTTCCGCAACGGAATTGACACGCGATACAAAACCGGTCAGAATGTCGGACTTTTCTGGGGCCCTTCCCGGCTTCGGAAAAAACGACCTGCAAGTCGTGGCGGCCCGGTTGTTTCCGCCTGTTGCCGAAGCCCTCACATGGCTGGGACAATACGGCGACGCGAGGATGACCGGTTCCGGCGCCTGCGTGTTCTGTGCCTTCGGGCAAGAAGCGCAGGCCGACGAAGCGCTGAAGGCCGTGCCGGCAGGATGGCAAGCCTGGAAGGCCAAGTCGCTCAAGCGCCATCCGCTCGCGCACTTGCTGCAGGCGTGACAAAGAGATTCGCCTGGCGACGTCCGCCGCTGAAAAGCGAAGCGCCGACAGGCACAAGGTTGTGTAGGGGAATCGCCAAGTTGGTCAAGGCACCGGATTTTGATTCCGGCATTCCAAGGTTCGAATCCTTGTTCCCCTGCCATTCATCAGGCGGCACCGGTAATGACAACCGCGCGCCGCATACGAGCCGCCAACCATGACCATGATGTCAGGTTTGGCGGCTTCGAATTTTTGACGACCGCATTCAACGACAGCAGGAATTCCCCATGGCGCTCGAAAACCTCATGGTTTTTACCGGCAACGCGAATCCGGACCTGGCTTTGGGGGTGACCAAGCACCTCGGCCTTCCGCTCGGCAAGGCCGTCGTGTCTCGTTTCTCCGACGGCGAGATCGTGATCGAGATCAACGAGAACGTGCGCGGCAAGGACGTGTTCGTGCTGCAATCGACCTGCGCGCCGACCAACGACCACCTGATGGAAATCATGCTGATGGTCGACGCGCTCAAGCGCGCCTCGGCCGGCCGCATCACCGCCGCGATTCCCTATTACGGCTACGCGCGCCAGGACCGCCGTCCGCGTTCCGCGCGCGTGGCGATCTCGGCCAAGGTGGTCGCCAACATGCTGCAGGACGTCGGCGTCGAACGCGTGCTGATCATGGACCTGCACGCGGACCAGATCCAGGGTTTCTTCGACATCCCGGTCGACAACATCTACGCCTCGCCGGTCCTGCTGAGCGACCTGGTGGCGAAGAACTACGAAGACCTGCTGGTGGTGTCGCCGGACGTCGGCGGCGTGGTGCGCGCCCGTGCGCTGGCCAAGCGCCTGAACTGCGACCTGGCCATCATCGACAAGCGTCGTCCGAAGGCCAACGTGTCGGAAGTGATGAACATCATCGGCGAGGTCGAAGGCCGCAACTGCGTGATCATGGATGACATGGTCGACACCGCCGGCACGCTGACCAAGGCGGCCGAAGTGCTGAAGGAGCGCGGCGCCAAGAAGGTCATCGCCTACTGCACGCACCCGGTGCTGTCCGGCCCGGCGATCGAGCGCATCACCACCTCGCCGCTGGACGAGCTGGTCGTGACCGACACGATTCCGCTGACGGAAGCGGCGAAGGCCTGCAACAAGATCCGCGTGCTGACCTGTGCGCCGCTGCTGGCGGAAACCATCAAGCGCATCACCAAGGGCGATTCGGTGATGTCGCTGTTCGCGGATTAGTCCACGGATTAAGCGCGGATCGAGAATCACAAGTCCTGCATGCATTGCATGCGGGCGGCAAGCCAGGGCTGCATCGGCTTGCCTATCGGGCGCGGTTCGCCGCGCCTTCCCATGATCCCCTGGTCGCGGGGGATCAAACCGCGGGACCAAACCTCCCGCATTTTTGGAGTTCCATCATGAAAGTAGTTGCATACGCACGCAAAGAGCTGGGGACCGGAGCGAGCCGCCGCCAGCGCAATGCAGGCATGACCCCGGGCATCGTATACGGCGGCACCGAAGCGCCGGTCTCGATTTCGCTCGACCACAATGCCCTGTTCCACGCCCTGAAGAAGGAAGCATTCCACTCGTCGATCCTGGATCTCGAAGTGGACGGCAAGGTCGAAAAAGTCCTGCTGCGCGACTTCCAGATGCACGCCTACAAGCAACTGGTCCTGCACGCCGACTTCCAGCGCGTCGACGCCACGCACAAAATCCACGTGAAAGTGCCGCTGCACTTCGTCAATGCCGAAGTGTCGCCCGCCGTCAAGCTATCCAGCGGCATCATCAGCCACGTGATGACCGAGCTGGACGTCAGTTGCCTGCCGGCCGCCCTGCCCGAGTTCGTCGAAGTCGACCTGTCCGGCATGGACGTCGGCCAGTCGCTGCACTTGAAGGACATCAAGCTGCCGGAAGGCGTGACCGCCATCACCCACGGCGACGAAAACCCGACGATCGCCACCGCCACCGTCCCGGCTGGCAAGGTGGAAGCAGCCGAAGGCGGCGATGCCGCTGCGGAAGGCGAAGCGAAGTAATCCCGCTTCCCGCGAACGAAAAACCCGTCGCTTGCGACGGGTTTTTTATTGCCTGCACGGGTGCCCGAGCGAGTGCGCGACGGAGCGATGGAGACCGGCGCATGAACCAGCGTGACGCACACCTCATCCGCCGTACCGCGCGATGCGCGCCTCCACAGGCGCATGCGGCACCGTTCGCCGACCGCGTACGCGCGCGGCAGCGGCACAAACCGCGCCGACGCCGCATCCGGCCGCCGCTCCCGCGCCCCTATTTCAGGCTCGCCATGTCGATCACGAAACGGTAGCGCACGTCGTTCTTCTGCATGCGCACGTAGGCGTCGTTGACGTCCTGCATTGCAATCACTTCCACGTCGCTGACGATATGGTGCGCGCCGCAGAAATCCAGCATCTCCTGCGTCTCGGCCATGCCGCCGATGCCGGAGCCGAACAGCGTCTTGCGGCCGAAGATCAAGTTGGCGCCATTCAGCGGTTCGATGTCCGTCAGTACGCCGACCATGTCCATCTTGCCGTCCAGCTTCAGCAGCGCGAGATACGGATTGACGTCGTGCCCGACCGGGATCGTGTTGAGCAAAAAGTCGAAACTGCCCGCGTGTCTGGCCATCGCCGCCGGATCGCGCGACACCAGGATCTCGTCGGCGCCCAGGCGCGTGGCGTCCTTGCCCTTCTCCGGCGAGGTGGTGATCATCACCACGTGCGCGCCCATCGCCTTGGCGAACTTCACGCCCATGTGGCCGAGACCGCCGAGGCCGATCACGCCGACCTTCTGGCCCGGTTGCACATTCACGTAGCGCAGCGGCGAATAGGTCGTGATGCCGGCGCACAGCAGTGGCGCGACGGCCTTCAGGTCCAGGTTCGCCGGCACCTTCACGACGAAATGCTCGTCGACAACGATGTGATCCGAATAGCCGCCGAAAGTCGGCGCGCCGGTGTCGCGTTCGCGATCGTTGTAGGTCCAGGTCGCGCCCTTCTCGCAATACTGTTCGAGATCGGCATTGCAAGCGGCGCAATGGCGGCAGGAATCGACCATGCAGCCGACGCCGGCCAGCTCGCCGACCTTCAGCTTGCTCACGTGCGCGCCGACCGCCGTCACGCGGCCGACGATCTCGTGGCCCGGCACCATCGGATACATCGAGTTCGACCAGTCGTCGTGCGCCTGGTGCAGGTCGGAATGGCAGATGCCGCAATAGAGAATCTCGATGCGGACGTCGTGCGGTCCCGGCTCGCGGCGCTCGAACTGGAACGGGACCAAATGGGAATGCGCGTCGTGGACGGCGTAACCGCGGGCGTGGGTCATGCTGGCTTCCTTTCCTGGTTGGATGCGGGACAGGCGCGGCGCACCCGTTACGGGACGGATTGCACGAAAGATAGCAGCCGCCCTTTGATTTGATTAGACTGGCAATCCCGATAGTGCCTATGAGCCGAGTGCATAAATGAAGCGCGATGAACTGAACGATCTGGCCGCCTTCGCCGCCGTCGCCGACGAGGGCAACTTCACGCGCGCGGCGGCCAAGCTCGGCATGTCGCAGTCCGCGCTCAGCCATGCCATCAAGGCGCTGGAGCGGCGCATCGGCCTGCCGCTGCTGATCCGCACCACGCGCAGCGTCTCCACCACCGAAGCCGGCGAACGGCTGCTGCGCACCTTGCGCCCCGCGCTGGACGGCATCGCTGCCGAACTGGCCAGCCTGAGCGACCTGCATGCCAAGCCGCGCGGCCTGGTACGCATCACCACCGACCAGATCGCCGCGCACTGGCTGATCCAGCCGAAGCTGGCGCCCTTCCTGCGCCAGTATCCTGACATCACGGTCGAGATCAACATCGACGGCGGCTTCACGGACATCGTCGCCAGCCGCTTCGATGCCGGCGTGCGGCTGGGCGAACTGCTGGAACAGGACATGATCTCGGTACGCATCGGCCCGGACGTGAAGGTCGCCGTGGTCGCCACGCCCGACTACCTGGCCGCCCATCCCGCGCCGCGCGCGCCGCAGGACCTGAAGCAGCATCGCTGCCTGAACTATCGCCTCGCCACCGCCGGCGGCCTGTACGCATGGGAGTTCACGAAGAACGGCCGCATGATCGAAACGCGCGTGGACGGCCCGCTCGTCTTCAACGACTGGAACATGTCGCTGGCCGCCGTGCTGGAAGGCGTGGGCATCGGCTACTGCTTCGAGCACCAGGTCGCCGAACATGTCGCGTCCGGCCGGCTGGTGCGCCTGCTGGAAGACTGGTCGCCGGTCTTTCACGGCTATCATCTGTACTTTCCCGACCGGCGCCGCACGCCCGCGCTCGGCGCGCTGATCGACGCGCTGCGCTACGACGGCCGCGCCGCCAAATGACACATCGCCAGCCGGGCCGCGATCCGCGATAATTGCCTCTTTTTCCCGTTCCAGCCATGTCCATCCGCCTCATCGTCGGCCTCGGCAACCCGGGCGCCGAATACGAACAGACCCGCCACAACGCCGGCTTCTGGCTGGTCGACAACCTGGCCAACGACATCGGCCGCTGCCAGCTCGTGCGCGAGGCGAAATACCACGCGCTCGCCGCCCGCACCAACATCGCCGGCAACGAAGTGTGGCTGCTGGAACCGCAGACCTTCATGAACCGCTCGGGGCAGTCGGTCGGTGCGCTGGCCCGCTTCTTCAAGATCGCGCCGGACGAAATCCTCGTCGCGCACGACGAACTCGACCTGCCGCCCGGCACCGCGAAGCTGAAGAAAGGCGGCTCCTCCGGCGGCCACAACGGCCTGAAGGACATCACCGCCGCGCTCGGCACGCAGGACTACTGGCGCCTGCGCATCGGCATCGGCCATCCGCGCACGCTGAACCTGAATCAGCCCGTCGTCGACTTCGTGCTGCACCGTCCGCGCAAGGAGGAACAGCCGCTGATCGACGACGCGATCGCGAAGAGTCTGCAGATCGTTCCGCTGCTGTGCGCGGGCGAATTCAACAAGGCGGCGCTGCAGCTGCATACGGCGGTGAAGTAAGCGCTGGATTGCTATCGGAACGCTGCCCTTCTCGTTGCACGGCGTTCGAACCCGCCCCAGCTAGACGCAAACCGAGGCTGCTGCAACCCGCCGTCGTTTCCGCGGAGGCGGCAACCCAGAGATGCTTAAAAGCAGCCAATTCATGCACCGCATGGAAACTTTTCTCGCATGGACAGGGCGTTGCAGCCTTCCCGACTACGGACGAATACCCCCCAACGCAAAACGCGCCTCGTCACAAGCCCAGCACCACCCCATAAATCGGGGCAAACCCGCCCACAGAGTAAAATACCGGGCTGATCCATCCCTCAGCAAAGCACACCACCATGAGTCTCAAATGCGGCATCGTCGGCCTGCCTAACGTCGGCAAATCCACCCTCTTCAACGCCCTGACGAAAGCCGGCATCGCAGCCGAAAACTATCCCTTCTGCACGATCGAACCCAACGTCGGCATCGTCGAGGTGCCCGACCCGCGCCTGAAGGCGCTGGCCGAAATCGTCAAGCCCGAACGCATCGTGCCGTCCACCGTGGAATTCGTCGACATCGCCGGCCTGGTCGCCGGCGCCTCGAAAGGCGAAGGTCTGGGCAACCAGTTCCTCGCGCACATCCGCGAAACCGACGCCATCGTCAACGTCGTGCGCTGCTTCGAGGACGACAACGTGATCCACGTCGCCGGCCGCGTCGACCCGATCGCCGACATCGAAGTGATCCAGACCGAACTCGCGCTGGCCGACATGGGCACCGTCGAGAAAGCCATCCACCGCGAAAACAAGAAAGCCCGTTCGGGCGACAAGGACGCCGCCAAGCTGGTCGCGCTGCTGGAACGCATCATGCCGCAACTGGATGAAGCCAAGCCGGTGCGCGCGATGGGTCTGGACAAGGAAGAACAGGAACTGATCAAGCCGCTGTGCCTGATCACCGCCAAGCCTGCCATGTACGTCGGCAACGTCTCCGACACCGGCTTCACGAACAACCCGCTGCTGGAAAAACTGACCGCGTACGCCAATGCGCAGAACGCACCGGTGGTCGCCATCTGTGCCGCGATCGAAGCCGAGATCGCCGATTTGGACGATGCCGACAAGACAGAATTTCTTGCCGACATGGGCATGGAAGAACCGGGCCTGGATCGCCTGATCCGCGCCGGTTTCAAACTGCTCGGTTTGCAAAGCTACTTCACCGCCGGCGTGAAGGAAGTGCGTGCGTGGACGATTCATGTCGGCGATACCGCCCCGCAGGCCGCCGGTGTGATCCATACCGACTTCGAACGCGGCTTCATCCGTGCGCAGACGATTTCGTATGACGACTACATTGCGTACAAGGGCGAGAACGGCGCGAAGGAAGCGGGCAAGATGCGCGCGGAGGGCAAGGAGTATGTGGTGAAGGATGGGGATGTGTTGAACTTCCTTTTCAACGTATAGTAATAAGCAATATCCAATTACAACAATAAATTAGGGACGGAAGAGGAAAAAATGGCAGCAACGCTATTGACCCCTCATCAAAGCCAGTACTACGCGTGGCTACTCACACGCCGCGCGGCAGGCGACTCCGTGGAATCGCTGGCTTCAACGCTGGTCGACTCGCAGGTTGATCTCAATCCGCATCAGGTCGACGCCGCTCTCTTCGCCTGCCGTAACCCTCTTTCGCGCGGTGTGCTCCTCGCTGATGAAGTGGGCCTCGGCAAGACCATCGAAGCAGGTTTGGTGATCTCGCAGCGTTGGGCCGAGCGACGCCGCAAGATTCTTATCGTTGTCCCGGCCAACCTGCGCAAGCAGTGGCACCAGGAGCTGCAAGACAAGTTCGGCCTGCAAGGATTGATCCTCGAAGCCAAAAGCTACAACGCGATCCTCAAGCAGGATCGACAGAACCCATTCCTGTTCGCCTCCGGTCCGGTCATCTGTTCCTACCAGTTCGCCAAGTCCAAGGCTGACGATGTCAAGAGCATCGACTGGGACTTGGTCGTCCTCGACGAAGCGCATCGCCTGCGCAACGTCTACAAGACCAGCAACGTCATTGCCAAAACCCTCAAAGAGGCGTTGTCGCACGTTCACTCCAAGGTGCTTCTAACCGCAACGCCATTGCAGAACTCATTGCTCGAACTCTATGGGCTGGTCAGCTTCATCGATGACCGCGTGTTCGGAGATCTCGACAGCTTTCGCTCGCAATTTACTGGCCGGGAACAGGCCTTCAACGGCCTGCGTGACCGACTGGCTCCCATCTGCAAGCGCACTCTGCGCAAACAAGTTCAGCCTTATGTGTCGTATACGGCGCGCAAGGCCATCATCCAGGAGTTCACACCCTCAAGCGAAGAGCAAGAACTGTCCAGACTCGTCGCTGATTACTTGCGTCGCCCCAACCTGAAGGCCATGCCCGAGGGACAGCGCCAGCTGATTTCACTAGTGCTATGGAAGTTGCTCGCGTCCAGCTCGCACGCGATCGCGGGTGCGCTGGAGACGATGGCCAGGCGGCTTCAGGGAGTGCTCGACGAAACTGCCGAAATTCCTGATCTGGCCGAAGAACTCGACGAGGACTACGAGTCGCTGGACGAAACCGCTGATGAGTGGAGCGAGCAGGAAGCCGCTTCTACGACGCCGAGCCGCTCAGAGCGGAATGCCATCGCGCAGGAAATCGAAGAGCTTCGCCACTTCAAGGTGCTGGCAACCAGCATCCGCGACAACGCCAAGGGCAAGGCGCTGCTCACCGCGCTGGATCGCGCCTTCGCCGAACTGGACCGGTTGGGCGCGGCCAGAAAGGCCATCATCTTCACCGAGTCCAAGCGCACACAGGAGTACCTCCTCAGCTTGCTGGCTGACACGCCATATGGTGATGGCATCGTGCTCTTCAACGGCACCAACAGCGACCAGCGTGCGCAGGCGATCTACAAGGAGTGGCTCAAACGCCACGAAGGCACTGACCGCATCACCGGCTCCAAGACCGCCGACACTCGTGCGGCACTGGTTGAGCACTTCAAGGAGCGCGGCAAGGTCATGATTGCCACCGAAGCCGGCGCTGAAGGCATCAACCTCCAGTTCTGCTCGCTCGTCATCAATTACGACCTGCCGTGGAACCCGCAGCGCATTGAGCAGCGCATCGGGCGCTGCCACCGCTACGGTCAGAAGCACGACGTGGTGGTGGTGAACTTCGTTGATCTCAGCAACGAGGCGGACAAACGCGTCTACGAATTGCTGGCGCAGAAGTTCCAACTTTTCGAGGGCGTGTTTGGCGCCAGCGACGAAGTGTTGGGTGCCATCGGTTCGGGCGTCGATTTCGAGCGGCGCATTGCTGATATCTACCAGAACTGCCGAGAACCCGAGGAAATCAAATCCAGTTTCGAGCAACTCCGACTTGACCTTTCGGGAGAGATCAGCGACGCCATGGTCAAGACGCGTCAGGCATTGCTCGAAAACTTCGACGAGGAAGTACAGGAGAAGCTGCGTATGCGGGCGGACGACAGTCGCAACGCTCGCAACCGCTTCGAACGCATGTTGATGGACTTGACCCGCGCCGAACTGGTCCAGTACGCTTCGTTCGATGACGGAGGCTTCGACCTACGCCACATACCGACTGGAGTCGAGCACAGTGGCCTCGCGGGCATCGAGCTGGGGCGCTACGAATTGCCCCGCCGCTCCGGCGACGCGCACCTCTATCGCATCAATCATCCGCTGGCGCGATGGGGTATCGAGCAGGCCAAGGCTCGGGCACTCGACGGGGCTCGTCTCGTCTTCGACTACAATGCCTACGGTTCAAAGATCAGCACGCTTGAAGCCTATCGCAGCAAGGCCGGATGGCTTACTGTGAAGCTAATCTCGGTTGAGACACTCGGCAACCAGGAGCAACATCTGCTGGTTGCCGCGGGCACGACCGATGGCGGCCTGCTCGCGGAAGAAGACCCGGAAAAACTGCTGCGCCTGCCCGCGACCATGCAGGCTGCCAGTCTCTTCAACGCCACTGACGCTACCTTGCTGGCCGATGTGGAAGCCCGAAAGACCGCACTTCTGCGCGACGTCAACGAGCGCAACCTCGGCTACTTCGAGCAGGAAGTTCAGAAGCTGGATGCCTGGGCAGACGACTTGAAGCTGGGTTTGGAGCAGGAGATCAAGGAGATCGACCGCGAGATCAAGGAGGTGCGCCGAACCGCCGCGACCTCGCCGACGCTGGAAGAAAAGCTGTCATGGCAGAAGAAGCAGCGTGAACTGGAAGGCAAGCGCAGCAAGCTGCGCCGCGAGCTGTTTGCCCGGCAGGACGAAGTCGAAGCGCAGCGCAATGATTTGATCAGCCAGCTTGAAGTGCAACTCCAACAGCAGGTCGAGGAGCGCACGCTGTTCACTGTCGAGTGGGAG
>Ga0164242_10000776_pt1 | contig 38334 bp, 79 predicted proteins | sample OricomgcompostMG_FD_108783 | JGI IMG/M metagenome (GOLD analysis project Ga0164242, IMG submission 108783) | Miracle-Growth compost microbial communities from Emeryville, California, USA - Original compost - Miracle growth compost (MG) ... | reverse complement strand
GTACGCGTTCGCCGAGGCGTTCGGCTCCGAAATCCTCACGGACGAGGGCAAGCGGCAGGTGTCCGCCGCGTACCTAGTCCTGCGCGCCAACGGCTCCAGCATGTACCCACCGCCGTGGGGCGCTGGCGGCGACGCGATGTGCGCTACGGGGCACCACTGCATGCGGGACGGTCGGTGCGCGGCTTGCGGGGCCAAGGAATGAGGCTCTTCCCGAGGTGCCACGTGGACGCCGACGGCGAACCGCACACGGCGGAGCTCCCTCGATGCTGGTGCGAGAACCCGCTTGAAAGCCGCGTCAAGGGCGTGTGCGGCAAGTGCTGCGGCGCCGTAGTGAGGCTGGTGACGTGCGACGCATGCAAGGGCAGGGGATTGTTCGAGAGCGCTTTGTCAGAGACCACGATGAACTGTCTGTTGTGTGGCGGATTTGGAGAAGTGTTGGAATGAAGGCACTCCCGTACTTCGCCAGCGGATTTGCGTGGTTCTGCATATTCAATTGCATGGCGCAGATCGCCTCGCTGCTGGCCGGGTTCTTGGCTGTGGCGTGGCTGGTCTACAGGTCGGAGAAGCGGAGAAAAGATGAATCGTAGCGGCCCCGACGCGCGGGCCGTCTATAATTAAGTGACACGCACCAACCAAAGGAGAGCGATATGGAAGACCCTAGGATTCAAGAGGCCGCGCGCAAGTTCACGGAGGCGTACGGTTCGGTCGTATTCGCGGCGAGGGATCTGGACCCCGCCGGATTGCGGGAGGGCGTCGCGGCGGTGCTGGCCATGTCCGCCATCTACGTGGCCCATGTGGACGAGGTGCCAAGCCTGTCCACGACGCCGCATGAAATCGCCGAGGAGGCGTCGGCGGACGAGGTCGTCGATATGTGGGAGGCGTTGAAGCGACACTACCTCCTGTTGAGGAGCGTCGGCGGATTCGACGTGAAGGGATTGGAGGCGCTGCTCGAGCGGCTGCGCATGACCGAGCAGCGCGCCGACCAGCTGCAAGCGCGGTTGGACGCGGTGGAGAAGAGGGCGTTCGAGGCGGCGCGGCCGACGAAACCGCTGGGCACGTGCCGCAAGTCCTCGGTGCCCCACCCGCTGCAGGCGGCCGAATGCGTGGACTGGCGCCCAGAGGAACCGCGCAACGTCCCAGACCCCTCGCGCACCGAGTTGGACGTGCCCTGTGACTACTGCGGTGCCGTCGTCGGGCGGGGCTGCGAGTGGGGGCCGGAGCCGCACGACGACGTGTTCCACCTGACGCGCGCCGCAAGATTCTTGGAAGAGGAGAAAGACAAATGAGCGAATACGCGAACTGGTGCGGGCACGGGGTCCGCATGCCCGACGTATGCCCCGTCTGCGACCCGGAGCCGGAGGCGAGACGGCCAAAGAAACGGCGGCGGGTTTGGCTCGCCTTTTCCATCCTCGGTGTGTGCCTCGCACTGGGAGCGGAGGACATGCCGCAGGTCTGCCGCGTGTCCGAGCAGGTGGCCGAGAACGCATCGCGCGCCTACCACAGCGCGGCCACGCTGCTGGCATGGAAATTGTACCGGGTCAACCATCCGGGTTGGAGGCCCAAACTCAAGCCCAAGTTGGCCGCTCCGAAGACCCGCCTGGAGGCGCTGGCCGCGCTGGAATTCGCGTGCGCGCCCGTTCCGACGCTGGACGCGGTGGACGACGGCCTGCTGCCGCTAGACGAGCCGCCGCCCATGGAATTCGCGCTGGACGAGGACGACTTCGCGCCGCCCGTCGCGGCGCCCGTGCCAGAAACTTCGGAGGACGTGGCGGTCGGCGCGTACCCCGCCGCGTCCTACCCGTACCAGTCGCCGTACCTGTTCTTCGTGGGTGAGCCGTTGCCGCCCAAGCACTGCAAGAAGTGCAAGGAGCCGCCACCGCCCGTCGTGGCGCCCGTGCCGGAGCCGTGGCCGCTTTTGCTGACGGCGTGCGGGGCGTGCGGGCTGCTGTTTCGTCGCAGGACGGCGCGAACGAAATCGAGTGAGGGAATATGACAGCGAAAGAGACTTGCGAATGTGGGCACCCAAAGCATATCAGCGTAAACGGCACTCAATCCTGCGGAATTTGCTGCAATGAGTATGGATTGGGAAAACGAACGATGGATCAGGTGTGCTCACGTTATCGACCCGCATCCGTAGAGGCCAATAAGGACTGCCCACATAGCACAGAGCAGACGTGCCAAGAATCTTGGAATCAACACAAACTCGCTAATCCTGATTTCTATAGCGGTGCCGACCGAGATTTATTTGAAGCAGGATGGAACGCAGCGAAAGGACAGAACAATGGCCAGTAAACCGTATGTGGTAACTCCCGAGCAGTGGAAAGAGTCGGCTATCGCCCTCAGCGCCGATATGGACAGGATTGACGCCCTCCACGCCGACAGCATCGATCAGGGCCGCAAGGTGCAAACAGCGGCATCAGGTTAAAGCAAGTATGGAGAGTTTATCGAGTGGACGTCGGGAAAATTGGAGGGAAAATGACTTGGTGGAGGTCGCGCAGGTCGTTGCTTCTCTCGGGTTACTTTTTCGGTCTTGGCCTTCAATTCGTCGGCCTTAGAATACACGGTGTTGAGTTGACGTGGTTCGCGTTGGGCGTGTGGGTCGGCTGCTACGTGCTGCCGAAAGAAAAGGAGAAGCAATGATAGAGGGAATTTTGGCTTGCGTCGGGGTGCAGAAGGTGCCTCGCCGTGGCGAACGAGAAGTGGAGGGAAAAGAATGGACAAAGCGCGAGTAAAAGAGCTTCTTCGCGAGCCGACGTGGAAGGAAATGACGGAAATCAACCGTCGCACTGTGGAGCTTAATGACTTCCTCAGCCGAATCAATGCCAACAAGAAGGCCATCGGAGAAATGCTGCAAAGGAGGCTGGATGCGCAACATGACAAGGGCGCTGGAACCGACGATACGCAGGCCTAGGAAGCCCACCGTGATGGACGGTGTGAGGAGGAGGCCGGATGAGCGCTACACTGGCGGCAGTTGCCTGCGCGGCAGGCATTGTCAATGCTTCACGCTGCGCTGCTCGTGCGCGTGCCACAAGGGAGGGTTGCGATGAGGATTGCGGAGGAGGTCGGGGCGGCGTTGGCGCTGGCCGGGATGCTGCTGGCGGCGCTTTGCGTCTGGGTCAAGAAGGAGCATTTGACGGCGGCGGTCGGCCTGCTGCTGTTCTTCGTGCTCATGGTCATATTGTTCACGGGCTTCATGGGGGTGTGGAGTTGAGCTGGGACGACAAGACCCCGCAAGACATCATGGCGGACTTTTCGGCACTGCTTAGGGAGGTCTACGCTGCGCCAATAACTGAGGTTGATCGCTTGTGGCTGCCGTACGACACGTACCGCTGGCTGATGCGCGGCAGGATCGTGGCCATGCTTTCGAAGAAGCCGCGCCGCAGGCCGAGCTTCGCGAACGCGTTGATGCACAGATAGGAGCGAAGATGCACGAGTTTAAGGGGCACGACAATACATGCCTTGCCATCGACCCAGAAGAGACTACCATTTGCGGTAGGTGGTGCGGCCACGCAATGCATACAAGAAGTTTGGGAGAAGGCGACTTTCAGTTGGCGGAAGACGCGGCGGATACGGCGCGGTTTATCCAATCGGCATTGAAGGACGCAGTCGACAAAGAATGGTTCCTAAAGGAGGAAGCCGTGAAAAGAGTGCCGTTTCTGAACCAAAAGGGCGAGCAGGTTGGCGAGGCGTACGTCAACCACGACGGCTTCTCCGCCGAGATAATCGTACGAGCCGACCAAGATATGCTGAAGCGCATCGCGGGGAGCGACGTCAGCATTGGATACACAACGTTTGGGCACGACAAGTCGCCCGTCAGCGTTCAAGAGCTGCCGCGATGACGCTAATCGCTCCCTACCTGCTGATTGGACTGTTGATCGGTCTTTGCTTCCTGCTGCACACCAGCAGGGGAACGGAGGAGAAATGGTGGATGGATTGGCAGGCCTACCTGTTCCTGGCCGGAAGTGCCGTGCTGTGGCCGGTGCTGCTGTTGTGGATGGCGGCATGAGGCTCGACCCATGGCTGCGTGAACTTTGGCGCGGCAAATTCTTGGTGACCACGCCGAGCGGAGTCGGGCTGGCCGGGGCAGAAACATTGGAAGAGGCGATGGAGGGAGCCGACAGGTTATGGCAAAGGTTCGAGGGGTGCTGAGCGCGGCGTGCGTCGTGTGCGGCGGAAGCGGGAAGATAAGCGTGGCGCACAACGGCGCGGTCGTGCTCAAGAAGTGCCTGTTCTGCGCGGGAGGCAAGAAATGACGCGCAAGAACTGGTTCGACTTGTCCAAGGCCACTTTGAAGCTGGCCACGTTGGTGTGGCTGGCGGCGCATGTCCCGATTTGGCTTCTTGCGGCATGGGTATTGTGGTTCTTGGTATGGGTGTGGTTCGGTGAGGAAGAAAGGGCGGATGAAGACATTTATTGAAGATTTTATGGCAGGGTCGCGTCGTTCGCCGTATCCGAAGGGCACGCCGCACGCTCCAGGCAGTATGGTAGGGTGGGTCGGTGACACGGTGCTTCTTGTGGATTTGGCGGATGAGATTTATCTGGCCGGAATCCACACGCTTCGGAGTAGGACCGGCCGCGGAAGCGCTTCCAGGGCGTTGCGGTGGCTGTGCGGGCTGGCGGACAAGCACGGCTTCGTGGTCTACCTGTTCGCCAAGGCCAACGAGCACCAAACGCTTTCCACGGCGCAGCTGCGCGAATGGTACGGTAGGAACGGATTCGCAAAGAAACGAACATGGATGGTGCGCCAGCCGAAACAGAAAGGAACTTTATGAAACTAGACGCACCTGACCGCGAGCCATCGGCGCTCGTACGACGAAAGAGCGAAACAAGCATAGAGATTGTATTGCACCCACACTCACTGACGCAGACCAGCGTCGTATTTCCGCTAGAGAAGAAGGAAGAAGCCATGGAATTGGCGCTCGCATGGGTAATGCGGCGCGAGGCGCCTGATAAACCTGAATTCAGAAGCGTGCTTGGGAAGAAGGGCCGCCGCGGCGGTATAATTGAACCAGTCCTGAAAGGGGACCACACAATGACAGAATTCAAGCAGGTAGGAACGGCCACGGGACGTTTGTCTTCGCGCAAGTCGAACCTCAAGACGCCGGAAGGCGCGCGCACCGGGAGGGCCACCATGGGCAAGCCCAGCTTCGAGAACGTGGAGAAGGACGCGCCGTTCAGCGTCGTCAAGCACGCCGTGGCCAAGCAGTTCGAGCTGATGAAGGGCCACCAGCTTTACCGCGTGGACCTGAGTGGGCCGCAGGGCGAGCTTCTCGGCTCCCCCGAGCAGCGCGCGGCGGCCACGGGCGACCGTTTGTGGGAGAAGTACCTGGCGTCGTTCCCCGAGGGCACCAACCCGCTCTACAAGGAGCGCACCGACCATGACTGCTCCTGCTGCCGCCACTTCGTGCGCACCATGGGCGGCGTCGTGGTCGTCGTGGACGGCAAATTGGAGAGTATCTGGGATTTCAGGGCTACGGACACCTTCTACGACGACGTGGGCGAGGCGATGGCGGAGTTCGTTCGGACCGCCGCGATCGACAACATCTTCCTGCATACCGAGAAGACGGTGGGGACGGAGAAGTCGTTTCAGCAGTTGCTCGGCGCGGATGGCAAACCGGAGCCGGGCGCGGTCAACACATGGGAGCACTTCCACCTGCGGCTGCCGAACGAGGCCGTCGTTATCAAAGAGCAGGTGGGGCCGAGGCAGTCGGACGCCCGCGCCGCGTTCGACGTGCTCAAGCGCGGCCTGGAGGAGCTCACGCTCGACGCCGTCGACACGGTGCTGGAGCTCATCGCGCAGAACTCGCTGTACAAGGGCGAGGAGAACAAGTTCGCCGTGTCGGAGTTCCGCAAGCTGAAGAAGGAATACGCGAAACTGGACGTGCCTACCGCTGATCCGGCTGTATCTGAAGTAGCCAGGATGTGGGCCGCGCAGCGCGACGTATTTTGCTGGCAAGCGTCCCAGACACTTCCGCCGTCCGTCTCGCGCATCCGCAACACGGCCATCGGCACGCTGCTGCAAGATCTGAGCGGTTCCCCGTCGAGAACCTACGAGGCCGGTGAATGCGTCTCGACCATCTGCCCGCAGCGAGCTTTCCGGCACGCGCACGAGGGCAGCGGACCGCTGGAGATGGAGGACGCCGTCAAAAAGTTCGAGGCGATGGTGGCGCCGTCCAACTACAAGCGGCCCACGGCGCTGGTGACGAAGGCCATGGTGGAGAAGGCGCGCAAGGCCATCAACGAGCTGGGGTACACGTCCGCGCTGGAGCGGCGCTACGCCGTGCCGGAGGACGTCACGGTCAACAACGTGCTGTTCGCCGACCGCTCGGCGAAGTTGCATACTGGTTCGCGCGGCGGAGGCAAGACGCTGAGCGCCGAGCAAGCGCTGACCGCACTGGCCGAGTCGCTGCCAGAGAAGCCGCGCTCGTACGACAAGGTGGAGGAGGTCTCCGTCGAGAAATTTATCAAGGACGTGCTGCCGAAGGCCACGTCGCTGGAGGTTCTGTTCGAGAACCGGCACGTCGGCAGCCTCGTCTCGCTGGTGGCGCCCGTCGATCCGGGCGCGAAGGGCATGTTCAAGTGGCCCAACGCCTTCTCGTGGAGCTACGCAGGCGACTTCGCCGACGCCATCAAGGAGCGCGTGAAGCGGGCGGGCGGCTCGGTAACGGGCGATCTCTGCTGCCGCCTGGCGTGGGACTATGAGGACGACCTGGATTTCCACATGCAGGAGCCGGGGGCGACTAAGGCACTTGGTGGACGACTTTCTTCGCAAGGTAACCACATCTATTACGGCAACGTGCGCCGCCTGTCGGCCAACGGCGGCATGCTGGACCTGGACGCCAACGGCTGCGATGGCATGAAGTCCGAACCGGCGGAGAACATCTTCTACGCGGACAAGGCCAAGATGGTGGAGGGCGTGTACGAGCTGTCCGTGAACAACTACTCGCGGCGCTCGGACGGCAAGGGCTTCGAGGCACAGGTGGAGTTCGACGGCGCTACGCATAGTTTCGCATACGAGAAGGCGCTACGCACTGGGGATACCGTCATGGTGGCCAAGATCAAGTACACGCGGGCCGCCGGATTCGAGATTGTCGAGTCGCTGCCTTCGATGCAGTCCGTGAAGACGGTCTGGGGCCTCGAGACGCAGCGGTTTCACAAGGCAAGCATGGCCATGCTGTCGCCCAATTACTGGGACATCACTCAAGATGACTTGGAAGTAGGATTTCGCGGCTTTGCGGGAGTCGGCAACAAGCACTGGTTCTTCATGCTGGAAGGCTGCGTCAACGACGGCACCGCTCGGCCCTTCTACAACGAGTTCCTGCGTGCGGAGCTGGAGCCCCACCGCAAGACCATGGAGATGGTCGGGGCCAAGATGAAGACGGAGGCATCGGAGCGGCAGCTGTCGGGCCTGGGCTTCTCCTCCACCAAGCGCGACTCCGTCACCGTGCGCGTCAAGGGCGCGTTCGAGCGCGTGCTGAAAGTCAAGTTTTGAAACGGCCGAATATCGCCTATTTGCGCGGCATATTGACATACCAGTCTCATAAAGGTGTTTTTGTATGGCGCACTAATGCACTTAAAAGAGTGCGTAAAGGCGATACAGCCGGCACAAAAAGTTTGGATAAGAAAGGCAAGAAAAGAATTGTCATCGGTATCAATGGACAGCGTTACCTAGCTCACAGGCTTGCTTTTGTCTTTATGACGGGGAAGTGGCCCTCAGTGAAATTAGACGTAGATCATAAAGATGGTGACGGTTGGAACAACAAGTGGAAAAATCTTCGCATGGCCACTCGCAGTCAAAATATCTGCAATAAGCACCGGCGGCGCTCTGATAATACAAGCGGTATCACTGGAGTAGGGTGGGACTCCAAGTACAACAAATGGTGGGCTAGAATAACTGTAAATGGGCGTATCATACATCTTGGTAGGTTTAGGAAAGAAGATTTTAAGACGGCGGTTGAAGTTAGACGCGCTGCTGAAGTGCGCTATTTTGGCGCGTATGCGCCTTCCAAATAAAAGAAGAAAGAAAGGTCTGTAGTCATCGAAAAATTCGGTAAGTTAGCGCTGTCGGTGCGTGGCCCTCGGATGGTTGCTCAAGTGAAAGGAGAACGAAATGGAACGCACAGACGACCGCAACGGAGAACCGCTGAGCAATCGCGAGGCTCGTGAAATGCTGGCCAAGAGGATGGAGTCGAAGAAATGCACGATGACTGTAACCGTTTCCGGCCCGCAAGGCTGCGGCAAGAGCACGTTTTTGGGGCTGCTGGAGGAGGCCGTGGCCAAGGGCTGGAGCGACAAGATCGTCGCGGTGCGGTTCGAGGAGAGGCAGACGCTTTCTGAATCCGAGCCTGTGGAGGTGCCGTACATCGTCTGGAAACAACGCGACGGCACGCTCATACTCGTGAAGGACATGGACGACCACCACCTCTATTGCGCCATACGCATGCTGGAGCGGAACGCGGAAGCGAGGGCCAAGTGCGGCAACAGCGCGCAACGAACCGTTGATCCAGACGTGCCGTTTTATGAACTGACGCGGGAGCAATGCCTCGACCGTCCAGTCTACCACGTCATGGTGAAGGTGGCCGAGGCACGCGGCATCGACCTGTCGGAGAAGGCCGAGCGGTCGAACACGATGTCGGCGGTCTTCGCCGCGCCGTACGGCAAGAAGTGCGCATGCTGGGCCGGAAGGCCTGGCAACGTGCGCATGACCACCAAGCTGCTGGAGCAGAGGGCAAAGTGCCCGGTGCACGGCGGCAAGAAATACCCAGTACGTTGAAAGGAGCGATCATGCCAGTAAGAAGAATCGACACAGACATACCTTGGACGCTGACGCCATGCGTGGACCGCGATCATGAGCCGCCAAACATGTTGTACATACCGCCAGGAGAAGTCTGGGAGCATGTTTGCCCCGCTTGCGGCAGGCGCACCATAATGCGTGGATCGTCGATCACGCTGTGAAAGGCACTGAAACCGAATCTGGCCTGGAATTGCAGTGGGGCCGTATAATACTTACAAGCGAACAAATCGCGGCAGTAAATCCAGAACCATCAAATAAAGGGAGAACCACCATGGCAGAAAACAACGTCAACATCTTCGAGCGCGCGCTGCGCGCCCGCCTCCGTTTCGAAACCACGCGCGGCCTGCTCAGCGTGGAGGATATCTGGCACATGCCGCTTACCTCCAACGACGGCTTCGACCTTGACAGTTTGGCGCGAGAGCTTCACCGGCAGGTGAAGGACTCAGAGGAGGTCAGCTTCGTCGTCAAGACCACCGCGTCCAACGCCAAATTGGAGCTCGCGTTCGACGTCGTGAAGCACGTCATCGACGTCAAGCTGGCCGAGCGCGACGAGGCGAAGACGCGCGCCGCCAACCGCGAGAAGAAGCAGGAACTGCTCGCCATCCTCGCGGACAAGGACAAGGAAGAGCTGCGCGGCAAGTCCCGCGAGGAGATCGCCGCCCTGGTCGAGGCGCTGTGATATGCGTCGACAAGGTTGAGCTGGTCGCCGTGGCGGTCGCGTCGTTTATTCTCGGCGCGACCACCACGGCGATTTCATGGCGGCTGGTGAGGAGGTAGCTTTATGAGCGAGATAACGGTGCGGCAATGCGACGAGTGCGGAGCGCTGCACGGCGCGGTCAACAATTGGTGGGCCGTCATTGGCGACCCGAAGGCCCCGCAGTTCCTGACGGCGGAGGCGGCCGACGTCCACACGCGCCAGGCCAAGTCGGAGCGCAGGATATTGCTCCGCACGGACCACTGCTCCCACAAGTGCGTCGGCACGGCGTTCCACCGCTGGCTGGACACTGGCTGCGTGCTGAAGATGAACCCAGAACCCGCGTGCGAGGCGGCGGCGGGCGACGCGGCCGTCGGCGTTTGACCGCGCCGGGACGGCCCACGGCCAACCGGCCGAATCAAGGAGGACAAGATGAACAAGAAAGAGGCGGAGGATGTATTAGAGAAGGAGTTCGGAACGCGCGAGCACATGGTCAGCAGGTGGAACGCCAAGCTGCCGGCCAAGGTCGTGAGGGCGTTGGAGGCGCTCGGCGGCGCCTACCAGCGCGGATGGGGCATCACCCGCATGCCGGCCGTATGGAAGTCGTGGGGGAGGGATTCAAGAAATGTGCGATGATTCGTGCGAAACAGAGTCGAAACCAAGGAAGTCCATCAAGCAGCGCGCTGTAGAACGACGCGACAAGATGCGTAGTGAGCTACGTGACTTGGAAGCGTTCATCGAGCACATTGAAACACATCCAGAGACTACGCAGTACTTGGAAACTGCAAGTAGGCTTTTCTAGCTCCAACGATGGGCTGCAGGTTGCGTGTCCATCGACGCGCCTTCCTTGAGATGAGCCAAGGAGGTCTCCTGAGTGGAATACGACTACGAGGGCGCGTCGATGGCCGCGCAAAAGAAGTTCTCGCCAGATGTAGCAATCGAAACGTGCATTGGTTTGGAGGAATTTATAATGGAAGACTGCAAGTTCAAGAAGACGGCGGCGAATCCGGTGGGCTGCGAGGGCGGGCACACCACCGCGCAGCACCACATGAATGTTTACGAGCGCGTCATCAAGCAAGAATGCGGCATGGAGGCGCATGAGGCCATAAGGAAGGCCGTGGACACGGCGGCGGATGTTCCAGTACTGGTGATGACATTGCTCGGTATCATTATGGAGCGCACTGGATGTGACCGCGCCGCCGCCGTCGACCGCATGGCGGCGCTTTGCGCGATGACGAAAATGCACTTGGAGGCTCGGTGAGGGGCGCGAGGAAAGAGGCGCTCATCGGCCTGCTGCTGGAGGCGCGCAGGTTCGACAACGAGACGGTGCGGTCGGCCGACGCGGTGGCCGCGTGGCGCAGGCGGATGGACGAGGCCCTGGATGGCGCGGAAGGCGACAGGCCGGAGGATCGGTACGACACGCCCGCAAGGCGGGAGCACAGGGCGTTCGTGCGGGGCATGTTTAGGAGGGTGGGATGAAGAATTGCTGCGGAGAGACGAGGCGGTGCGTGAAGTGCGGCATGCTCTGGGACAGGCGCATGTGGCTTAGTGAATGGTTCAGGGCGTTCTGCCAGGACTGCGGAGGCGAGCTCAAATGACACCCTACGCGGTCCTCCTCGTGAAGCCGACGGACGCGGACGAGGTCATACGCAAGGCGTACCACGACGTGGCGAAAAAGATCCATCCCGACAAGGTCGGCGGGGCCGTCGGCGACGGCTGGCACGTCTACACCATGGCGTACACCGCCGTCAAGACGGCGGAGAAGCGCGACGAGTGGGCGAAGAGACAGGCGGCGCTTTCCGGCCTTTGCGGCGGGTGCGAAGGCAGCGGGGTGCGCGGCACGCGCATGTTCAAGGGCAGGGTACGGAGGTGCGAGGAGTGCGGGGGGGAGGGGCGCGTATGACGAACGAACAGGTGAAGGGTTTGCGGCTCGGCATGCAAGTCGTGCGCGTCGGCCTGGATCACGCGGTGCAGGCCATCAGGGATGTTCAGGTGATGATCGACGTTTTTCTAGCGAAGTTGGACGACGACAAGGGAGACCCGCTGCAATGAGCGGCAGCCGGATTCAGACCAGTGCGGCGCCCTGCGGTATAATAAAGCGAGAGGAGGGAACCATGCGAAAAAATTCTAGAACCAAAGAATCCACGGCGCCAAAACCGGCCGTCGACGCGGCGCCGTACTGGGAGTTCTTCTTCCGCGACCAGCGCGCGCCGCTGTTGCGCAGCCAGGTGGTGACGGCGCTCATGGCGGGGCGGATGCTGGAGGTTGAGAGGCTGCCGGCGGCGTCGCTGCTCGACGCCGTGGTGCTGGCGTCCGCGGCCCGGGTCTATTGCGAGGCCGAGGTGGTGGACGACTTCCAGGCGCTGCTGCGTAGGACCGACGAGGCGTGGCGGGACCCGCAATGGACGTGCCGCACGTTCGACCAGACCCACCGCAACGTGGCCGACTTCATCATCCGCGGGCTCACGGAGTTCGTGGCGTGGGAGGACCTCTACATTCCCGAGCTGGCCAAGTGGCTGCTCGAGCACGATCCGCCGGAGTATTTCTCCGAGGAGCTCGCCGCATAGCACCACCGGCCGCCAGCGAATCGACGGCCGCCAACCATGGCGCGGCATCAACTGCTCGTTGGTCAGAAAGGACTGCGGCATGTACGCATCGATGGATTTTCGCTCCAAGAGGGATTTTTGCAGGGCGGTGAAGCAGGGCCTGCCGATCGTGGTGTATTCACCGGAGTTGGGCACGCCGGCGATCAACGGCCGAGAGACGGTCACTGGCCCGTGGCACGCGCCGATGTGGCGAGGACGGGAGCGGGGCTGGACGGCGCACGTAGAGGTGAGGGACATGCGCGTGGTGGCGGTGCACTGAACGGAGGAATACCATGCTTGTAGGAGCGACTTGCATTATTTGCTTCGCCGCGATGGCGGCGATTCCTGCCTTGAAACTCACGGAAGGCTTGTGGCTCCGCGGCGACGAGCGGCCCATGCTGGAACTGATAGAAGAGGCGCGCGCCAACGCAGTATACAACATGTACGAAGAAGCTGAGCTGACCGGTCAGTACGAGTTTTTGTAGCAAGAAGGCGCCAAGAAGCAAGGGCTTGGCGCCTTGAAGCTTCTGCACGCCCATCCCCGCGCCTTTCCTGTTCTGCCGATTCTTGAGAGACGAATCGGACCGCAGGCGGTCCCTTTCCCGTCCGAGTGACTGGAAAGGCGCGGGGATGGCTGTACAGGAGAAACCCTATTGGGGCAGAAGAAAGGTTATAAGCAAACGCCTGAGCATATCGAACATATTTTACTGATTTTGGCACGGCAGTAAAAGCTCTTAAAGCTAGAAAACAAAAGGTGAAGAATGCATCCTCTAGTCATATTTCATAGCCCATGTTTAGATGGATTTACTGCTGCGTGGGCCTGTTGGCTCAAGCACCCCGACGCCGAGTTCGTGCCCGGAGTGTACGGCCAGGAGCCGCCCGACTGCCTTGGCCGCGACGTCTACCTGCTGGATTTCAGCTACAAGCGCGACGTGCTGCGCGATATGGCGGACATAGCCAAGAGCATCACGGTGCTGGATCACCACAAAACCGCCGCGGCCGAGCTGGGCGACCTGCTGACCAGTACTGAATCTGGCATTGAAGGCAAGTTCGACATGGAGAAGTCCGGCGCGAGGCTGGCGTGGGAGTGGTTCCATCCAGGCGAGACGGTGCCGCAACTGGTGCGCTACGTGGAGGACCGCGACCTGTGGCGCTTTGCGGTGCCTTACAGTAAGGAGATCAATGCCGTATTGTTCAGCTATGATTACGATTTCCATACTTGGAGCCGATTGCGGTTCGACCTGGAAAGTCCTGGCGTGCGTGAAGAGTACGAGGCCGCTGGCGAGGCCATCGAGCGCAAGCAGGCCAAAGACGTCAAGGAGCTGGTTGGGAAGCTCAAGCACCGCAGGGCGTTTACCAAGTGCTGGGCGGAGCACCCGTACTTCACGCCGTGCGCCAACTTGCCGTACATGCTGGCCAGCGACGCCGCCGGGTTCATGGCGGAGGATGCTTCGTTCGCCGCCACGTACTACCAGGACGCGGACGGCTGGTTCGTGTTCAGCCTGCGTAGCCGTGGCGCTGGCGCGGACGTGAGCGAGGTGGCCAAGTGCTACGGCGGCGGAGGTCACCGCAATGCGGCCGGATTCCGGGTGAAGAGTCTGGAGGAGCTGTGAAACACGTTTATCGATTGGTGGTCGGAGCAATTTTTTGCGGGCTGCTGGCGCTCAGCTTGAACGACGGTTGGGACCTGCCGTTGAGACTTGTGTGCGGATTTTTCGTATTGGTTTGGTGCTTATGTATGATCGTATACGCGGAGGCAATGTGAGGGAGGACGCGAAGCTGCTGCGCCGTCTCAGGCTGCGGGTGCCCATCGGTTCGCTGGGCTGGGTGGTGCTCTGCCGCGCCACCGACTACCTCGACTGGCGCGACGGGGCGACGTCGTACTACCCCGCCGGCCCGCGCACCCGGACGCGGTACGGCGCGAGAATGGCGGCCTGGTGGGCCGGGAGGCGCGGATGAACCAGACCCTGTGGCGATGGTACCCCGCGAAGGACGACTGGGAGTTCGTGGCGCAGGCGGCGCCGGACATGCGGCGCAAGGTGCTCGCGCGCCACAAGCGCCACGACGTCAAGGGCGCGCGGTTCAAGTGGACGCTCGGCAAGAAGCCGCGGAAGTTCAGGCCGGGCAAGAAGAAAGGGGAATGACATGAAGGAGGATGCGTTCATGTTCGCGAAGATTCGCGGCGGGTTCAGGTTGGATTTTCGGGGCGGGCCGCGTCGGGACCATCACCGACGCGCAGGCGCTTACCTTGGCCAAGGCCGTCCTGGTGGCCCTTACGAAGAAGGGCGGTAAAGATGGAGGCGCATAGGCACGTGTTTGACAGCGATATTTCTCACGGACACACCGTAGTGCAGGGTGTTCAATTTCTTATACTGACATGTGAGTGCGGCGCCGCGCGCGGCTACGGCGGCGTCATTGTGAGACCAGACGAGGCGGAGTTTTACGGACACACGGAGGCGGTGAATGCCTGACCTACAAAACATACCAGTGCCCAAGAGCGCATTCCACGAGCAGATCACGCAGCTGGTGGCGGAGCACCGGCGAAGTCTGGAAACGGCGCGTAGCTATCTCACGGCCGACTACGCGGCGGTCGAACTACGCATCCTGGAGGCGGAGAATGCAAGATCTTGAGTTTTTGTTGAAGCTGGCGCTGAAGGCCCAAGAGGAGCGCGAGAGCGGCGAGGAGGCTTGGTGGTACCTGTCGTTCGCCGACTCCGTCTTCCACGGCGCGATCGTCGTGCGGGCGTTCGGCCCGATCACGGCGCGCATCCGCGTGGGCGACCTGGGTCTCGCCCCGAAGGGCGAGATGCTCGCCATGCGGATCGAAGAAGGCCTGCTGCCTCCCATCGAGTTCCGCGACCGGCTGCTCGACAAGTGCGAGCTCAACGCCGCGTTCGCCGAGTCGGGCGGGGCGGTGAAGATGTCTACCGGAGAAGCGGTGGAGGCGGCGCCGAATGCCTAAATTTAAGGTGGGAGGCCGCGTGCTATTCGAGAGCTTGGTGGATGGCGTGGTCCACGGTCGCATCCTGGCCATTACGGCCACGGAGTACGCGGTTGCCGTGCCAGGCGAGGGCGTGGTGTGGATTCTAAAGAGGGAGGCGGTGGCACTATGAGCAAACTCTGGAAGCCCATGCTGGCCGCCAAGCCGAAACCGGAGGACCTGGACGCCGTGCTCGCGGTGCTACCATATCCGGCGCTGTATTCCCCTAAGCTGGACGGCATACGCGCTATGGTGCAGAATGGAAGACTGTACAGCCGTTCATTGAAACTCATCCCAAACAAGGAAATGCAGGCACTGTGGGGAAGACCAGAGCTAGAGGGGCTGGATGGCGAGATCATCGTCGGTTCGCCGACAGCGGCGGACTGCTTCAACCGCTCCACCAGTGTGGTCATGAGCCGCGACAAGCCCATGAAGGACGCGGTGTTCCACGTGTTCGACCGGCTGCTGGAGGGTACGTCGTTTTATCTGCGTCTGGAGGATGCGGAGGCCTGCATCGCCGCGGCGTTGTGCGACTGCAAGGTGGAGTTGGTGAAGCACTCTTTGATGACTACTAACACGGCGGCGTTGAAGTACGAGACAAAGAAGATCAAGCTGGGCTACGAAGGCGTGATGCGTCGTGACCCTGAAGGTCGGTATAAGCAAGGCCGCTCTACGCTGAAGGAGGGCGGCCTCATTGCGGTGAAACGCTTCGTGGACGCCGAGGCTGTCATTCTCGACACATATGAACAAGAGGAGAACACCAACGCCAAGGAATTGAACGAGCTTGGCAAGATGAGGCGCAGCTCCCACAAGGCCGGCAAGGTCGGCAAGGGGACGCTGGGCGGGTTCACCGTCAGACCACTCGCCTGCGCCTGCGAGGCGTGCCTCCGCGACCGGACCGGCCACTGCCTGAGGCAGTTCAACATCGGCACCGGAATGGGCCTCACCGATGCCGTGCGCGCCGAACTGTGGGCGCGCCGCAAATCGCTTACCGGCAAGGTCATAAAATTGCGCTACCAAAAGGTGGGCACCATGGAGAGGCCCCGCATACCAATATTCTTGGGGTTCCGCGACGAGAGGGACCTGTGAGGGTGCGCCGCGTCACCTTGGAGGTGGAGGTGCCGTGGGAGGTCCCGGCGGCGGACGTGCTGCTGGTAGTCGGCCCGACGCTGGACAGGCTGGCGGGCGTCCACCAGGCCCAGGTGGTCAAGGACGAGCGCAGCCCGAACACGCGCATCGGAAGGGCGTGGAAGGCCCCGCAACCGGGGCTTACGGGGCCGGCGCGTCCGTCGTAAAATTAAACCATACGGAAAATGACAAAATTGCGGTACAATACCAGGTTTTGAAACGGGAGAAAATATGGCAACCAAGAAGTCAGCGCCCGACCTGGGCGTCTCCGCCGAGGTCGCGGCCGCGTCCAAGGCGCTCGCCCCGGCCGTCAAGCGGCTGGGCAGGATACTGGAGAAGTTCAGCGCCGAGTCGCTGCCCATCGGGGCGGTGGCCGACTCGCTCTACGACCTCAAGCAGCTCACCAAGGTGCTCAACGCGCTGACCGCGCCGTTCGACGACCTGCTGCTGCCGTCCGTGAAGTCCACCGAGGAGTTCTTCGTGCAGAAGCTCGCCGTCGGGGAGGCCAGCGGGGTGCAGGGCGGGAGGTCCCGCGTGCAGGTGACGGAGAGCGTGGTGCCGGTGGTGGAGGATTGGGCCAAGTTCTACGCGCACATCGCCAAGACCAAGGAGTTCGAGCTGCTCAACCGCGCGCCCAACCGGCTGTCCATCCAAGAGCGCTGGGACTCCAAAAAGCAGGTGCCGGGAATCGGCAGGTTCCACCAAAAGAAGGTGAGCGTGACGAAGCTGGCCGGCCGGTGATCGACACCGGGGACGCCGTCCTGCACAGGCCCACGGGCGAGACGTGGCTGGTGGCGTACGTGGCGGCCGGCGGCGAGCACCTCGTCTGCTGCGGCTGGCCTGAAAGCTCGGCCAAGGTCGCCGACTGCGAGCTGGTCGCGGCCGCCACGGCGGGGGGGAGGCGCCTGCTGCTGGAGCGCATGGCCGCCATGGAGGGGCCGGACAGCCGGAAGGCCTATGCCGCGCGCAGGCTGGCGGCCGGAGGGGATTGAATCTAGGCGGGCCAGGGGAGTCGTCCCGGGTCCATGACCGCAACGAAGTTTGAAACCGCGAGGAGACGAATAAAATGGCAACGGCGAAGAAGGCGCCCGCGAAGTCGGCGGGCAAGGCGGGCACCGCGATCGTGCGGTGGGACGAGAAGTTCTCGAAGTACGCGAAGGAGTCGAAGGAGCAGGTGGCCAACGTCGGCACCGGCGGCGGCGTGAGCGTGAGCTTCGGCCACGGCACCATCACCGTGGCCGGCAGCGTCATCAAGAGCGGCAAGATGGAGTGCGTGGTGGTCGGCAGCTGCGCGCTGAACAAGTGGTACAAGACCCAGTACAACCCGGACGACCGGCAGCCGCCGGACTGCTACGCGCTCGCCGTCATCAGCGACGACCCCGACATGGCGCCGCACGCGCAGGCCTCCGACAAGCAGTCGGCGAAGTGCGCCGACTGCGAGAAGAACCAGTTCGGCACGGCCAATACCGGGCGCGGCAAGGCGTGCGGCAACACCATCCGGCTGGCGCTGCTCACCGGCGAGGACGCATCCGACGCCGAGTCGGTGGCCGCGGCGGAGCTGGCCACCGCGAGCGTCAGCCCCACCAACCGCAAGTATTACTCCGAGTACGTCGACACGCTGCTCGAGGAGCACGGGCGCCCGCCCTGGGCCGTCGTGACCGAGGTGCAGAGCCACCACGACGACAAGACGCAGATCAGGCTCGAGTTCCGCATGGTGTCGCTCATCGAGGATGATGACGTGCTGACGGCGCTCGAGAAGCGGTTCCTCAAGGTACAGGATTTCCTGCAAAAGCCGTTCTCGGCGCCGATCGAGCGCGCCAAGGCGCCGGCCAGCAAGGCGAAGGCCGGAGGGTCGCAACGGTTCGCCGGCAAGAAGGCGGCCGGCAAGCGGTAGGCCTTTCTGCAAAGGGCCGGCGAAGTCTCACCGGCCCTACTTTTTACCTTGAATCGCACCGCGGCCCGGATAGAAGCTGGGACCGCGGCTTCAGCACGCTGGCATGCCGTGCGCGAGCGCATGCCGTAATTTGGAGCGCGACGTGGCGAGATTCATACTAGCTTTACCAAAAGTGTTCATGTGGTGCTGTCTTGGCGCCGCGGCGGTCATCCTCCTCCCATTCACAGTTCTCACGCGGAGACCACGTTGAAGAAAGCACCGCCTGTCATCACGATCGACTTTGAGACGCACGGCATAGAAGCGCGGCCAAAGTTCCCGCCGAAACCGGTCAGCCTGGCCCTCAAGTGGCCGGACCGCAAGGACTACCAGCTGCTCGCATGGGGCCATGGGGACGGCACCAAAGCATTCGGCAACAACTGCACAGAGAAGGAGGCACGCGCCGAGTATAAAAAGGCGCGCGACAGCAGGTACGGTCTTTTGTTCCACAATGCTATGTTTGATACCGATGTCGCCGAGACGCACTGGGAAATTCCCTTGAAGGACGACCCGCGCGACACCCATGATACCATGTTTCTCTTGTTTCTCAATGATCCGCACTCGCAATCACTTGCATTGAAGTCGGCTGCCGAAGAACTGCTCGGAACGCCGCCTGAAGAACAAGACAAGATGCATGAGTGGATTGTGGCCAACGTGCCTGAGGCAAAGCGCAAGCCGTCGACGGCCAGTGCCTACATCTGGAAGGCGCCGTACCAGATCGTGCGCCCCTACCACAAGGGCGACCTGACGCGCACCATTGGACTGTTCAACTGGCTGTGGCCGCGCGTCGTGGAGGTTGGCATGGAGGAGGCCTACCAGCGCGAGCAGCGGCTCATGCCGGTACTCTTGGCCAACTCTCGGCGCGGCATGCGGGTAGATGTCGACAGATTAGAGAAAGACATTCCCGTATTCAAAGCCGCCATGGAGCGGGCCGATGCCTGGCTGCGGAGGAGGCTTGGCGACATCAACATGAACAGTCCCAAGCAATTGGGGGATGCCTTGTTCGACAAAGGCATCGTCTCAAACTTCAAACTGACCGCCAAGGGTCAGCGCGGCGTCGGCAAGAAGCAGCTTACCATCGATCTTTTCAGCGACAAGCAAGTATACCAAGTAATGACCTACAAGGCTCAGCTGGGTACGTGCACCGAGACATTTATGGAGCCTTGGTTGGAGCTGGCGGGAGAGGGTGACCACATCTTTCCGGTATGGCGCCAAGTGAAGGCGGGCGGAGGAGGCGCCGATATGAACGGCGCGCGGTCAGGTCGGATTATCTGCACCAAGCCCAACTTATTGAACCTTCCAAAGAAGTTCAAGAAAGCGGCGGCGCTTGGCTACAAGCATCCTTCTTTTTTGAAGGTTCCGGAGCTGCCATTCGTGCGCACCTACGCCTTGCCGGAGACTGGCAAAAGGTGGGGTCGCGCCGACTTAACACAGCAGGAAGTCATGCTGTTCGCATACTTTGAAGACTCCGTCGTGATGCAGGGATTCCTTGATGATCCCAAATTCGACATGCATGAACTAGTGCGGGCAGAGGTCGAGCGTCAATTGCGGGAGGCCGGCCTGCGGGACTCATTCGACCGAGACAGCGCCAAGGGCGTCGTGTTCGCGCGGCTCTATGGCCAAGGCCTGACCGGCCTGATGCAGTTGCTCAACCTCGCGGAGGATGAGAAGAACGTGGCACAAATCATCCAGCGCGGCCTCAACACCGCCCTGCCGTCCATCAAGGAGCTCGACAATGCGCTGAAGGAGCTGTCAAATAACGGTGAACCCATGCGGACGTTGGGAGGCCGCCTGTACTACGTGGAACCCCCGCGGTATATGGAGAAGTTCGGGCGCAATATGACCTTCACATACCGGCTCATAAACTATCTTTGCCAGGGGAGCGGAGCTGATTTTACGAAGGAAGTATTGTGTCGGTACAACGACCATCCTAAGCGGACCGAGAACATGATTACCACGGTATACGATGAGGTAGATGTCAACCTGCCCATGTCCGACAAAGGCGCCAGACAAGAGATGAAGGTGCTAAAAGAGTGCATCGCCTCGGTGGATATCAAACCGCTCGTTATGAAGTCTGACAGTGAGATCGGACCATCATGGGGGCAATTGGAAAAGTTCACAGTATGAAAACTCTCACACCAAAAGAGCAGAAATCACGCGACAGCCACAATGCCTGGGTAGCCTCTAACCGCCAAGCATCGCGCGACATAGCCAATAAATGGTCGCGCGCCAACTCTGAAAAACGGAAAATACAAATGGCCAAGTTGTACCTTGCTTCAGACAAGGAAAAACGTAGAGTAGACCATAAGAAATGGCGGGATGGTGTTCACGAATCCTTGGCGGATCGCAAGCGTCCTAGTCGTTGCGAAGTTTGCAAACGCAAGCCAAATGAGGGCCGTTCACTGCATTACGACCATTGCCATAAGAGTGGCCTGTTCCGTGGATGGCTCTGCCATGGCTGCAATATAGCCCTCGGCGGCGCGGCCGATTCACCCAAAATACTGTCGGCATTGGCGGCTTACCTGGTGGCCTATAAGACCAAGCCAAAAGTCAAGGGCCATAAAGCTAATGCCCAGAAACAATACGCGGCAAAGAAAGCCGCCAATGCCCTTAAAACCAAACTGAAAACTGAAAAGAAGAAAGGAAATAAATGAGCGAGCTGAGCAAGAGGGACGTTTATTGGGTGCTGCGCAGGGCGCCGAAGTGCGTCGTGCAACTGATGGAATCGGACAAGCGCGCGATGCTGGCCGGCGGGTTCATCAGGGCGTGCGTGGCGAACGAGGAGCCACAAGACGTCGACTTGTTCGCGCCGGACGCCGACACCGCCGGGCTGTACGCCAGGCTGCTGGCCGGCGACAAGGGGACGGTTTGGACCAGCGCCAACGCGCACACCGTGCGCAGGCCGGACGCGGCGCTCCCCATCCAGGTGATCCACCGCTGGGCCTACTCGACGGCGGAGGAGCTGGCGGAGAGCTTCGACTTCACCGTGGCCAAGTCGGTGGTGTGGTGCGGATCGGGCCGCGACGCCGCGACGCACCGGGCGGAGTGGATGTCGACGGCGCACCCCGACTTCTACGCCGACCTGGCCGCGAGGCGCCTGGTGTACACCAGCCCCAAGCGCAACGAGGACGCCGGCGGGTCGCTGCTGCGCGTGCTGAAGTTCTACCAGCGCGGCTACCGCATCCCGTTGGACTCGATGGGTGCCGTCGTCGCAAGGCTGGTGGGCTCCGTCAAGGACATCGACCTGGTGGAGCTCGACGGCGCCACGTACCGGGAGGCCGCGGTGGCGGAGGCGCTGACGGCGCTGCTCCACGAGGTGGACCCGCAGCAGGACCCGCAGCACATTTTCCACCTGCCGTCGGAGGGGGCCGATGCGCAAGGTGCCTGACGCGCCGAGGAGGCCGAAGCCGCGCGGCCAGAGCTGGAAATGCTGGGAGGGCAAGCACGCCGGATGCCGGGGGTTCGTCAACATGAACCACGGCCAAAAGATCAACTGCGGCTGCGGCTGCCACAACGAAGCGAGAGAGGCCGTAAGACACGATGACCACACCGAGCAAGAAGACAACGCCGCCGACTAGACGGCCGATCCAACCGACGCCCAAGCTGGCCAACCTGGCGTCGTGGAGCTACAGCGTGTACACCGCGTACGTCAAGTGCCCGCTGGCCGTGTGCTTCGACAAGGTGAAGCGGATCCGCATCCCGGAGCCGCCCAACCCGCACTTCGAGAAGGGCACCAGGGTGCACAAGGCGGCCGAGGCGCACATCGCCGGGGCCGGCCGCGCGGCGGCGCTCATCCCGGAGCTGAAACCGGTCAAGGGCAAGCTCGACGCCTTCCGCAAGCTGAAGGCCAAGGCAGAACTCGAGTGGGCGTTCACGCGGCAGTACTTGCCGACGTCCTGGTTCGGCCAGGACGCGTGGCTGCGCATCAAGGTCGACGTCTGCGCGGAGTCGCCGGGCCTGGTGCAGATCACAGACTGGAAGACGGGCAAGGTGTACGACGACCATAAGCAGCAGCGGAGCCTGTACGCGCTCGGCGGGCTGCAGCTGGTCGAGCTGGGGCTCGTGGCCGGCGGCGACAAGGGCGTCAGGCTGGTGGCGGAGCACGTCTACACCGACACCGGGTTCGAGGCGACGGAGGAGTACGCCATGAAGGACCTCAAGCCGCTCAAGCGCGAGTGGGCCAGGCGCATCGAGACCATGATGTCGGACACCCGCTACCCCGCGAAACCTGGCTTCCACTGCAAATGGTGCCGCTTTAGGAAGTCCAATGGAGGACCGTGCCAAGAAAATCAATAAAATCTTTGGAATCGACGCCTATCATATTAGAAAAGCTTCGTGCGGCATTAAACTACCTGCCCCGCAAGGGCCTTTTCATATGGCGTATAAACGGCGGTAGAAACAAAAAAGGCGCCGTAGCCGGGCACTGCGCCAAAAGAAAAGACGGAAATAAGCTTGTTGTAATAGGCTTTGGCGGCAGGCTTTACTACGCGCATAGATTGGCCCACCTCTTCATGACTGGCAGTTGGCCATTAAATCTAATAGACCATAAAGACGGCGATGGCTGGAACAACAAGTGGACAAATTTGCGGCCGGCCACTCATAGCCAAAACCGCCACAACAAACCAAAGCCTAGTAGGGACAATACAAGTGGAGTCACTGGAGTGTCATGGGCAACACGCTTTAATAAATGGCAAGTATTGATACGTGTTGATGGTAGGCGAATTAGTCTTGGCTATTTCGCCAAGAACGACTTTGACAAGGCCGTAAAAGCACGTCGCACCGCTGAAAAATTGTACTACGGAAAATTCGCACCAATACGCAAGGCAGAACTGCGTGGGTAGGCGCGAGTCGCCGCTGGAGGCGCGGGCCGTCAAATGGGCGCGCTTCCACGACATCGTCACGGCCAAGCTGGGCGGATGCGACGGGATACCCGACAGGGTGTTCTTCGTCCCGGGTGGCAGGCCGGTGGTCGGGGAGTTCAAGGCCGAGGGCGCCGGGTCGCGCGGGACCCGCGCCGCGACGCAGCCGTGGTACCTGGCCAAGCTGGCGGCCGACGGCTACGAGGCGCGCAGGTGGGACACTTGGGAGAAATTCATGGAGGACATGGGGAGATGGGCGAGGACGGGGAAGTGACGGGGCTGCTTGACTGCAAGGTGGGCGACGAGTTGTACAAGAAGGGCGACGGGACGCCGTGGACGGTGGCCGGGTTCCACACGGCCAGCGGCGACCTGTGGCTGGAGCGCGCCGTCGGCAGGCGCCGCGAGGCCGCGACGGTGACGGCCGCGACGGCCGGGAACTGGGAGAAGGCGCGCGAGGCCGCGACGGTGACGGCCTCGACGGCGCGCTTGTGGGAGAAGACCGATGCCTAGAAAAAACGACGCGGCGGACCTGGTGCCGAAGGCGCTCGCCGCCAAGATGGCGGAGTGGCGCGCGGCGGCGCGGCCATGGACCCCGCACGACTACCAGGGCCGCGCCATGCGGTTCATGCTGGAGAACCCGCAATCGGGGCTGCTGCTGCCGCCCGGCATGGGCAAGACGAGCACCGCGCTCGGCGCGTTCAAGGTGCTGTCGAAGAAGCGGCTGGCGCGGCGGCTGCTCGTCGTGGCGCCGGTCAGGACCGTCGTCGCCGTCGAAGGCGGCGCGGCGGAGCTAGACTGCACGCCGTCCAACGGCGTCAAGGTAACCGCCGCCAACGCGACCCTGTGGGAGAAGGTGGACGATGCCTCATGATCTGGTGCCGAAGGGCCTGGCGGCGAAGATGGCCGAGTGGCGCGCCGCGTCCAAGCCGTGGAAGCCGCACGAGTACCAGGGCCGCGCCATGCGCTTCGTCCTGGAGAACCCGCAGTCGGGGCTGCTGCTGCCGCCGGGGATGGGCAAGACGAGCGTCACGCTCGGGACGCTCAAGGTGCTGCTGAAGAAGCGGCTGGTCAAGCGCCTGCTCGTCGTGGCGCCGCTGCGCGCCTGCTACGACGTGTGGCCGGCCGAGGTGTGCGACTGGACGGACTTCAAGGACATGCGGGTGGCGCTGCTCCACGGGCCGGGCAAGGACGCCGTGCTGCGCGCGCTGCGGCCGGAGCACAACGTGTGCGTCATCAACCCCGAGGGCGTGCCATGGCTGACGGCCAGCAAGGCGCGCGTGAGGGCGCTCGGCGCCGACATGCTCGTTATCGACGAGTCGTCCCTTTGGAAGAGCTCCGTCACCGTGCGGTTCCGCGCGCTGCGCAAGCACCTGAGGGGGTTCGGGCGCCGCCACATCCTCACCGGCAGCCCGCGCCCGCGCAACTACCTCGACCTGCACGGGCAGGTGTTCATCATGGACCTCGGCGCGGCGCTCGGCGAGTACCTGTCGCACTACAGGAACCAGTTCTTCTTCCCGACGGGGTTCCAGATGCGGGAGTGGGAGATCCTGCCGGGGTCGGCCGAGAGGATCGACGCGCTCGTGGCGCCGATGGTGATGCGGCTCGACGCCAGGGACTACCTCAAGCTGCCGAAGGAGATGGAGCGCACCCACCTGGTGGAGCTGCCGCCGGCCGCGCGCAAGGAGTACGACGCGATCGAGGGCAGCCTCATGAGCACGCTGTTCACCGCGCCGTTCACCTCGTCGGCGTCGGCCCGCTCCAAGTGCTGCCAGATCGCCAACGGCTCCGTCTACCTCGACTCCGACCCAGAGGAGCGGATCCGGTCGACCAACCGTCCGTTCAAGGAGCTGCACGCGGCGAAGGTGGAGGCGCTGGCCGACCTGGTGTCCGAGCTGCAGGGCGACCCGATCCTGGTCGGCATCGGCTACCACCACGACGTCGCGGCCATACGCAAGGGGCTGGGGTACGATGTCCCGTGCATCAACGGCGACACCACCCGCGGGCAGGCCGCGGACTACATCGACCGGTGGAACAGGGGGCTCATCCCGGTGCTGCTCGGCCACCCCGCATCAATGGGCCACGGGTTGAACCTGCAGAAGTTCAACGCGCAGAATGTGGCTTTTTTTAATATAGACGATAACTACGATACCTACGATCAGTTCTATCAAAGGGTTGCTAGGCAAGGGAATAAAGCGGCATTCGTCATGAAGCACCATTTCGTGGCGCGCGACACCGTCGATGTGCCAAAAATGCGGAATCTGCGCGCCAAGTACACCGGCCAAAAGGCATTTCTTGACGCGATGAAACGGTATTCAGAGGAACGCGGCAGGTAGAGCTAACCATGACAAATGCCGTGTATACGAAAACTTGGTTTGCGGCGCATCCTGGCTACGCCGCCGCGGCTTCAAGAAAATATAGAGCAGAGCATCCTGACAGATTGAAAAAGCAGGATGCAAGCTACAAAAAAGCTTGGCGCATGGCACACCCAGGGTATGATGTTGCGGCAACAATAAAGTGGAAGAAAGCTCACCCAGAAAAATCCAAAGAAGTTGCCACGGCAGCGACGGCGAAATGGAGGGCGGCAAATACGGCCTACGTAGCTCCACTCAGTTCTACTGCATATCACAGGGCCAGTCGAGAGAAAGCCGCCGGGTGTAAGAGACAGAAACGATGCAAGGTGTGTCGAAGAAATGGTCGACGTATTTGCTTTGATCATTGTCATACATCCGGCAAATTTCGTGGATGGCTATGTCTTCAATGCAATACTATATTAGGCCACGTAGGAGACTCACCAAAACTGCTGCGCAAGCTGGCGGATTATTTGGATCTGCGTGACCGTATATCCGGCGGCAATAAACCGAAAGTATGCGGTGTGTGTCATAAAACTGGCAGACGCATTTGCTTTGATCACTGTCATAAGTCAAATTCTTTTCGTGGCTGGCTTTGCCATCAATGCAATGTGGTATTGGGTCTTGCGTCTGATTCATCAAAAGTGCTGAGAAATTTAGCAAATTACCTAGAAGCAGACAAAAGCGGATCGGCCGCGCTATAATCATCTAGGCGCCGAAGGGGTCGCCAGATTATGGTGAAAGATCAAGCATTCGCGTTGAGGGACGGATTTTACTGCATCGTGGACGGCAAGGTGTTCGGCACGTGGGACACCTTGGCGCTGACCAAGGCCGGGATGGCCGTGGAGCAGCGGCGCGCCGACGCGCGGAAGGCGGCGAAATGCCTCTAAATCAAGAAAAGCAAGAAACAGCGAAGAAAGTTGCACGGCAGGCTAAATCATTTTGTTGGCAATTCACGGAGGGCTGCATTAGTTTGTCGGAATTTCTATTCGCCGCCATCGCGTTGGAGGCGGCGAATAGGGACCTGATAGCCGAGCTGTACGCCACATCTGGCAGCGAGCAGGACTTGCTATGAAGCGCAAGCCGCCGCTCACCCCGCGCCAGCGCGTCTCCGTCTTGAACGCCGCCATCGGGCACGCCGAGTCCATGCACGGCTCCATCACCGGCGAGGACCACGCCGCCGACGCGCAGAAATGCGCGTGCGAGTACGGCGTCACCGTGCGCGGCCTGAAGTCCATGCGGCGCGAGGCCTACGCCGCCGTGCAGGTCAGCAAGAAGGAGGCGGCGAAATGATAGAGTACACGTCGTTAGAGCCTGCCTTGCAGGTCATCCTGGACAAAGCAAGAAAGTTGCGCGGCGAAGCCGCAGCGTTGGAAGAGACAGTCTTCAGAGACTTGAAGATTAAAGTTGCCGTTGACCTGAACTTGCCGCAAGATATTTACAACCTAGAGCTTGCTATCGGCATATGCACGGGAAAGTACGGCACTTGCATCTACGATGACATGGAGGACCCAGCTCATGACGACTGTCTCGTCTGCCACCAGCCATACGAAAGGAAGTAAGACACCTGGCTTGCTCTCGACCTGGGACGCAGTTGAGGAGTTCATATTCGCTGGCGCCGCCACATTAACGCTGGTTAGCCTGAAGACCGGAGTGCGGTTCACGTACCTCGTGCGCGTGAAGAAGGAGGACAAGGAAAAGTTGGAACGGGACAGAGACGCGTTCGAGGGCGGCTCGGGCATGCGCGCATCGGAAGTCGTCTACTTCGTAAACCTGCTGCGCGGGCCGGACAACACCGCCGACTTCGCCTACATGGGGGTGCTGCGGCGAAGTCCGGCGCGCTACTTTTGGACGGAGAAGTCGGGCAAGGTGGGGCGCGCGTGCGCGGCGTACAAGGCGCTGGTCTGGTTCATCGACCAGATGAACGGCAGGCGCGACGTGCTCGGGTCGTCGCTGGAGGTGTGGCACGAGGGGCGGTGCGGGCGGTGCGGGCGCAAGCTCACCGTGCCGGAGTCGATCGCGGCGGGGCTGGGCCCCGAGTGCGCGGGAAGGATGGCGGCGTGAAGAACAGACGATTTGCCCAATTATCTTGCGGCACGGAAGTCGTCGTGCGGCTGACGCCAGCGCAGTTGCGGGACCACTTGTTGCTGCTAGCTGAGACTGCGCTTTGGAACGTAGCCAACAGCGAAGAGCTTGGTTCTCCGCAGCAAAAAGACCAAGAGACATTTGCCAGAGAACTAAAGCGGTGCGCGCAGACTATTGAACAAGAATGTAAAGAGCATTGGAAAGACATTTGATGGGGAGGGGCCAGTATGGAACGAACTTATTCAGAACAAGAGATCACGATGCTGATCGCCGGCCTGCGGCTTCTGATAGAGCGCGAGGTCGGTTTGCTGGGCATGGTGGATGATATTGGCAAGAAAGACATTGGCCGCCTTTTGAAACGGTACAGGCTTCTCATCGTCAAGCTACATTCCGAGGTATAATTGTTTCAGCGGAACGAAGGGGCCGCCCGAAATGAAAACACTGATGAGGAAACTGAAGTCTTTCCTGGAACCGACCGAGACCATCGCGGCGCTGGACCACATGCGCGCCCTCAACGCGGCCGACGCCGACGGGCGCCAATACTGCCTCCTCGGGAGGCGGGCGTGAACGCGCCTTGGCCGCAACCCGTCGTCGCTCAAGAAGAGCTTGACTACTGGGAGCGGCGCCGCGAGGCGCGACTGGCGGCGCACCCCATCGACTACGACGCCTTGGAGGCCGCGTGCGACGAGGACGGCGACGCCGACGAGGAAGGGGACGACGATGACGAGGCCTAGTGACGGACCGCCGCGGCCGTCGGCGGTCCGCAAGTGCCAGCTGTGCGGGGCGAGGGACGCGGAGGTCGACGGCAAGACGCGCATGGGCCCATGGGCCGACATGTGCGCCGCCTGCCACAAGATCTACGGCGTCGGGCTAGGCGCCGGCAGGGGCAGCCGTCTTGGCGCGGCATAGGCACCCGTGCGACCGCGAGTTCAGGCGCTGGCCGCTGAACCGGATCGTATTGGAGGCGGTGCGCGAGGCGCTTTGCTGGAAGGGCGGCCACCGGCCGGATTCGTCGCGCCAAGTGCTGGCGCGGCGGCGCGCAAAGGATTTGAGGCAGGCGCGCCTCGTCAAGGGCGCGCCCGCGGCCATCGTGGCGCCGCCAGACTTGGTCGATCGCGGGCCGCACCGCTTCTTTTGGTGAGAGACGGCGCCTAAACACTAGAAAATAAAGGCCCCGCCGGTTGCCTGGTAGACAGGCAGCCGGCGGGGCCAAAATTTGCTAGAAAATAAATGTTTGAAACTATAGTATCAGCGGTAGAATGTTTCTAGCGGATCGAAGGGGCCGCGAAGACATGAAGGTAGACCACCTCACCATCACGCATGACAGTCCGGAACGCACGGTGCTGGAGATAGCCTTGGAGCTGTACTTGCGCCAGTTCGACGACGCCACCATCAAGGGCGCGCACCAAAAGTCGGCCATCAACGAGGCGCGCGTCACGCTGAACAGGCTGCGCAACATAGCCCATGGCAGCCACGTCGACTATGACCTAGGCTATTTTCCGTCACTCGGTAACGGCGTCACGGTGACAGAGTGGCGCGAGCGTAACCCCACGGAGGTGTCGCGATGACCGACAGAAACCAGGCCGGTCCCCCCACCGACGACGTCGTCCGCAAGATCCAACTGCTGCTGAACCTCGCCGAGCGCGCCGCTGGCAACGAGGCCGAGGCCTCCGCCGCGATGGCCAAGGCGCAGGACATCCTCGCCAAGTACAACCTCGACCTCGCCACCGTGCAGGACGCGGTGGTGGCCGGCGGGACGAACGCCGCCAAGGCGGAGGCTGCCCGCGAGAAGCGGGAGGCCAAGCGCAATGCGACGTACGCATGGACGCGCGGCTTGTACCGCGCCGTGGCCGAGGCCAACTATTGCAAGTATTGGACCGCGGACGTCCGCGTCGAGTCGGCTAGCACCGGCCGCGTCCGATGGGTGAAGCGCCACAAGGTGCTCGGGCGGGTCGAGAACACGACGGTCGTCTTGATGATGGGCGACTACCTCTACGCCACGGTGATGCGCCTGCTGCCGTACGACAAGTCGTCGTGGCTGTCCGCCGACGCGCTGGCGTGGTGCGACGGGTGCGTGGAGCGGCTTGCCGAGCGGATCGCGGCTAGGGCCGAGGCCATGCGCACGCCGGACTACGCCTCGCAAGGCGAGGCCGGCTACTCCACCGCGCTCGCCATGCGGTCGATGGCCGAGGCCGAGGAGGCCGGAAACTACGACGCCGAGCACGGGGCCGGGTCGTGGGCGCGCAAGCTGGCGCGCGACGCCAAATACGCGGAGGACATGAAGGTTTGGGACGCCGGGCGCGAGGAGCGCCTCGCAAGGGCGGCCGCCGAAAATGACGCGCGGCTGGCGGCCGAGACGCCGTCCGAGCGCGCCAAGCGCGTGAAGGCCGAGGAGCGACAGGCGGCCAAGGACGCGGAATGGGCCCGCAAATACTGGGACCGCCAATACGAGAAGTCGCGCAGGGACGAGGCGCGGCGGTCGTCCAGCGCCTACAGGTCCGGCCGCGCGGCCGGCGGATCCATCGGCATCGACCAGCAGGTGGGCGGATCCATCGGCATCGACCAGCAGGTGGGCGGCGGGAAGGCGGCCAAGGGCCTGCCAGAAAATAGCTAGAAAACAGCCGTCGCGGGCGGCTGAAACTATGGTATATTGATTCTAGCGGACTGAAGGGGCCGCATCGACATGGACAAGACGAACGAGATCGCCAGTAAATTCTCAGAGCTGCTAAATACGGCCATCGGCGCGGAGGGCGTGGCCCGCGCCATCCGCCTGAACGCGACACCCGAATACGCGGGTTGCTGCGCGTCGCACGACTTCTGCGACGCCAACGAGGTCATGGCCGAGGCCTTCACCGCCTGCGGCGTCAATACGTTCGTCGACTGCTCACCCGAAGAGTCCGAAGGTCCCGAGTACGCCGCCGCCGTTGATCTTTGGAACAAGGCGTGGGACGCCGCCAAGGCGGCCGGGTTCGACGCGTCGAAAATAGCTAGAAAATAAATGTTTGAAACTCTAGTATCCGCGGTATATTGATTCTAGCGGACTGAAGGGGCCGCAAATATGAGCTTGAAAAAGACGAAGACGAAGACCTCCGCGCCGCGCATCGTGCGCATCCCGGCCACCACCGATTGCTACCTCGTCGCCGAGGGCGCCTCCTACCCCGTGGACTGCGGCGACCTCGCCCGCACCATCGGGTCCGGCATGTGGGCCGGCGAGGGGCTGGTCGACGGCTGGGCGGACGCCGCGTGGGCCGCGGTCCTCTCCCACCTCGGCCTGCCCGCCGCGTCCGTCGACAGGACCCGGGCGCAGTGGGTGGTGAAGCGGTTCGTGCAGCGCCTTTGGATCGGGGCGTTCGAGCCGGCGCTGTCCGACGGCGCCTCGGCCCGCATGGACGCCCGCGACGCCGAGGCCCGCGCGAAGTACGCCGCGGCCTGCGAGGCCGGGGACGCCGAGGCCGGGGACGTCGTCGCGGCGGTCGGCAGGCGCCCCGCGTACAAGGCGGCCAAGGCGCAGGCCGCCTACGCGCCCACCAAGGCGCTGGCGAGGCAGAAGGTGAGGGGGCAGGCGAGGTCGCTGCTGGCGTTCTTCAAGTCCACGCGGTTCGCGCCGGCCACCACGGCGCAGGCCGCCGACGGCATGGTCGCCGCCGGCCTCAAGACGTCCACCAAACCGGCGCGGATCGCGGCGTTCTACCTCTGCGACTGGGCCAAGAAGGGCTGGCTGGAGCGCCGACCCTGCTTCTAAGCAGCGGGCGCGGTATAATGATCCGGCCGGCCGTTGTCGAGTTTGGCGCCAGCCGAAAACAGCCAGAAAATAAATGTTTGAAACACTTGAAACCACGGTATATTGATCCTAGCCGCAAAGGAGCGGCCACAAAATGAACGCATTCCTCGCCTTGATGTTCGCCCCCGCCGCCGCGGCCATGCTGGTCGGCGCCGTCCTGCAGGTCCGCGCCGAGCTCGCCGGGCCCGCGAAGTCCAACCTCTAAGACAGCCACGCCGTCCGCGGCGTCAACCCCAGCGCACCGCCAGCCTGAAAAGGAGAACACGCAATGCCCACCACGCTAGCAAGACGCATCCGCCGCATCGGCCTCCTGCCGACAACGTACCGCACGGTCAAGACCGAGACCCTCGGCCGCGACCCGGCCGGCGCCGAGACGGTCGTCACCCATACGAAGAAGGTCCCGACGCGCCACCGCGACCGCGACATGACCGACGAGGAGCGCGGCCGCCTCGCAGCCCTGCTGCGCACCGAGGCCAAGATGAGGCGCGAAGTCCGCAAGGCCGCCAAGTAGCCAACCGCTCCACCAGCCTGAAAAGGACCACCAGCGCCGAAAGGGGCGCCACCGAAATGACGATCAAAAAGACAGACGCAAGCGCATCCACCGCGGCCAAAGGCCGCAAAACCCCCGCGGTCCACGTCGTCGAGGCGCCCAAGCCAAAACCGGCCGCCAAGAAGACGGAGGCCAAGGCGACGCCAGCCCCGGCCATCACCCCCGCGGGCATCCTCGCGGCGGTCCGCAAGTTCCACAAGGAGACCGCCGGCGCGTGCGACATGGAGGCGATATCCGACGACGGACCCGGCTACGGCGGGCGGCTGCGGACGCTGAAGGCCTTGATGGGCACCGACAAGGTCCTCGTCAAGGACGCCGAGCCGGCGCGGCTCAAGAAGGCCCTGCTCGCCGCCCTCGGCGCCAAGAACGCCGGCGACCTCGCGCTGAAGTGCGTGGCGATGGTGAAGGCCGCCGACAAGCGGAACGCCGCCGAGGCCAAGGCCGACAAGGAGAGGTCCGACCGCGAGCGGCTGAGGGCCATGCGGGCGGCGCCGATCCACGACGGCAGGCCCATCCTGCCCGCCCCGCCCCGCCTGACCAAGAAGCAGCGCGCGGCCAAGGACGCCGAGCAGCGCGCCGCCGTCGCCCGCGAGACGCGGAGGGCCATGGAGGACGAGGCGCGGGCCGGCATCGCCAAGCCCCGCCCGGACGCCGCGGTGGAGGTGGACATGGACGCCGTCTGCCTGCTCGAGGACGCCTCCAACGGCGTGGTTTTGATGCGTTTGGAGAAACCCAACTCGCAAGGCGCCATTTGCGTGTATAATAACGGTAGCCGCGTGGCGGCCGGAGTCGTGCCGACGGAAGTTCTGAAAACACTGCGTCCCAAGTCCTCCGAGGACATCGTAAGGGACGTCAACCAGTTGCTGCACCCCATCACGGCGGGGGTGACGGTGACGACGGCGGCGGAGCGCCACCTAACCGCGGTGCTAGAGCACTGCAAGGAGAGCATCGAAATGGCAAACAAGAAGGCAGCAAAGGCGGCCGAGACGGCCGCGAAGACCAAGAAGTTCGCGGCGCCCGCATCGGCGTCGAAGAAGGCCGTCAAGGCCGACAAGCCGGCGAAGGCCGCGAAGTCCGAGGGCGGCGCCCGCAAGAGCTCGCTGTTCCGCCTGCTCAACGACACCAAGGCGACGTGGTCGGCGTTCACCACCCAGAAGGGCGAGATCGTCGCGGCGTTCGTCAAGCTCGGCGCCGTCGGCAAGACCGCGGCCGGCTGCACCCGCGCCCAGCTCATCGAGGCGCTGCCTAACGTGGGGGACAAGAACATCTCCTTCTACCTGAGCAAGTGGCAGCCCATCGGCGTCGTGGAGAAGCTCCCCGCCGCCGAATAGCCGCCCGGGCGGTTCCCAGGACCGCCGCGACAAGACGGCCGCCCCGGCGGCTTGCCGGTCGAAACCAAAACCTGGGACCACAGACCAGCCGGCGCGTCGGAAAGGCGCCGCAACCACGGACGCCAGGCGCGCCAAGAAGGCCCTCGAGAACCCGCGAGGGCCTTTCCACGCCCGGCGCGCCCGAAACCCCGCCACGGAGGCCCGAACGGCCTTTCCGACGCCTTTTGGAGGGCGATTGAATGGACACCTTGACGAGGGAGGCCAGGTCCGAGCTCATGGGCCGGATCCGGTCGACCGGAACGTCTCCGGAGCTGAGGGCGGAGGAGGCCGCGAGGCGCCTGCGCAGGAGGCCGGCGACGCACGACCGCTCGCTCCCCGGCAGGCCGGACATGGCCTTCCCGAGGTCCAAGGCCGCGGTGTTCGTCCACGGGTGCTTTTGGCACCAGCACCGCGGGTGCCAGAAGGCGCGGACGCCGAAATCCAACAAGGCGTTCTGGGCGGCGAAGTTCGCGGCCAACAGGGCGCGGGACCGCAGGGCGGCGAGGGGGCTGAGGGCGATGGGCTGGAGGGTGCTGACGGTGTGGGAGTGCGAGACCAAGGACGCGGCGGCGCTGCAAGAACGGCTGGGGAGGTTTTTGAATGGATCGTGAGAAGCATTGTCTGGCATGCGGGGCCGCAATTGGCGAAAGGCATCGTCAGAGCTACGGCGCGCCTTGGATCGACCAGGCCGGCGGCACCTACCATGACTGCCCTATCGGCGGCCTGTATGGTAAGGTGAAGGAAGGCCACTGTCGACCGTCGCTGTGGAACAGGTTTTTGATCTGGAGCAACCCGGGATATTTCAACGGAACCAACGCAAAGGAGAGCAGATGAGGGTAAACGTGTACGCGGAGGAGATGACCGACCGCGTGGAGGTAATCAGCAAGACGACGGAGGACGGGGAGTTCACCGGCCTCAGGATATACTTGGAGCTGCCAGTCACACGGGTGGCCAACGACGAGGGCGAGGCATACGGGACGCCGCGGCAAGAGAGGGGCCCCTTCATCCACCGCCCGGGGGACGACGACTCGGCCGCGGTGACGTTCTGGGGCAAGAGGGACCTGCGCGCCGTCCTGCTGAAGGCCGTGGCGGCGCTGGACGCGCATCATGCGGCAAAGGAGATGGCATAAATGGAATTTACCGAACCAAAAGTATTTCACGTGGCGCAGACCACATCGGACGATGCAGGCTTGCGAGCGTACCTCGCCGAAATCGGCGCGCCAGAATGGAAGACGGACGCGGCCACCGGCGCAGAAACTTTGATTGAGCTCATGGGGCGGGGCTGCTACAACGCGTACAAGGTGGGCTTGAACCCCAATGTGACCCGCGTGCGGGAGGGCTCGGCCGTCTACCTTGAGAACATCATCAAATCAGGCCACGGCTCGGTGTTGGAGCATGCCACCGACTCTTACATGATCTTCTGCAGCAGGGCTTGCACGCATCAGTTAGTGCGTGCAAGAGTCGGAATCGCGTATTCCCAAGCCTCACTTCACTTCATACGAATAGACGCACTAAAAAGTTGGTTCCCTGCAGTATTCGAGGCGCACCCACGCGCCGACGAGATCCGCGCGTTGTATAAGGAAAAATTTGAAGACTTGGAGTCGGCTCAGCTGGAACTGGCGAAGTTGGTGGACATCGACTCACAGACATTCGCAGCCAAGAAAAAATTGACGACGGCCATGCGCAGACTGGCTCCGATAGGCCTGCAGACCATGCTTGGCATCACAGCCAATCACAGGACACTGCGCTGGATTATTGAACAGAGGTCATCTCATTTCAATGATGAAGAAGTAAGAATCGTGGCTGGGCTGCTTTACACTGAGCAGTCTAGGCGTTATCCGGCATTGTATGCAGATGCTAAGGTGGAGTCCATCGAGGGCTTCGATGAGATAACCTTTGCCGCTTCTAAGGTGTAGTAAATGGCACGCGGTATCAAAGGCTCTTCTAATACCCCGCAACAATTAGAAAAAGCTGCAGCAAGCAGGACCACTTATGCGAGGCATAAAGACGCCTATGTTACGAAAAGCCGTGCTTACTATGCCAAGCACAAAGAGACACACAAGGTACGAACTAAAGCTTGGAAGGCGAAAAATGCTAGCGCGAATAAGGCAATGAATGCCGCATAGGCAAGGATGAATCCAGAAAAAGTGCGCACAAAGTCTAGACGATGGACCCTTGCAAAGAAAGAGCTCCAAGCCGGGCGTAAGCGCCCCAAACGATGCGATGTGTGTAGAAAGTCTGGTGTTGTCATTTGCTTTGACCATTGCCACAAGAAAGGCCATTTTAGAGGCTGGATATGCGCGCAATGCAATGCCGCGCTCGGTTACGCAAAAGACTCGCCAAAAATACTGCGCAAGTTGGCAGATTATCTTGACAATGACAAACTAAGGCAAAAGGAGAAGAAGAATGGCACCAAGAAAAAAGCCGCATAATGGTACAGACGTAGCCGCACTCCTCGTCGAGCGTGAAAATCTCTACGGGGCGTTCAAGAACCACGCGGCCATATCACAGGGCCTGCAGGATGTCATGCGGGCCGCGCCAGGCTGGGCCCGGTTGACCGCTCCGCAAAAGGAGTGTCTGCAAATGGTGCAGCATAAAATTGCCAGAGTGCTGAATGGGGACCCGACCTACGCCGACAACTTCGTGGACATCGCCGGGTACGCCAAACTGGTGGCCGACGAGCTGGAGGTCAAATGAGATTCTACGACTACTACAACACGCCGACCAAGGTGTTGCTGGGCATGCTTGTGCTGGTTGACATGGCCGGGTTGTCTATACTCGGTGTCTTCATCGCGAGATGATACCGACCAAGCACGGCAAAAGGAAGATACACATCAGGGTGCATTCGACGGACATATCGGATGTGACGGCACTGGTGTGCGTCCTAAAAGTGGTGGAGCAAGGGCGCTTGTCCGGCGGCGACAGGGAGTATTGCGCCGTCACCACTTTTACCAACGGCCTTGTAGTGGCCGCGTCCACCACCAGAGCCGGCGACGATTCGTTTTGGGTAGGACGGGAGGAGCGCGTATGAGGCCTGACATTGATTCGTACTACCTCGCGATGTTGCCGCTAGTAGCAGCTCGAGGTACGTGTCCAAGAAGGCTAGTCAGCTGCATTTTGGTAGATGCCAAAGGTCGGCTCGTAGCAAGTGGTTACAATGGAAATCCGACGGGTGCGGCCCATTGCGACTTGACACCGTGTCCTGGATCCCCGGCAGTCAGCGGCAACAGGACGGCGTGCGAAGCCATACACGCGGAATTGAACGCGGTCATCCAGGCGGGGGCGTCGCGCAGGGAACCGGTCACGGCCTACTGTTCGCTAACGCCATGCCGCCCGTGCGCCGCGGCGCTGCTGTCCGTGGGCGTGAAGCGCGTGGTGGCCCTGGAGAAGTACAAGCACGACGACCGCGGCGCGGCGCTGCTGGCGAAGGCGGGCGTGGAGCTGGAGGTCCACGGCCAAAAATGGCCGACCTAGAGTTCGGTCCGGTGGTCAAGGCGCTGCGCCTGCGGGCGGGGCTGTCGCAGTCGGCGCTGGCGGCGGCGTGCGGTATGGACTCGCGGAACACGCTCTCGCGGCTGGAGCGGGGCGGCGTGGCGCAGCCGAGGCTGGAGACGCTGCAGGCCGTCGCCGCCGGCTTGGACGTGGAATTGTGGCGCATGGTGAGGTGGGCCGAGAGGGCCCAGAGGGCCGCGGAGGGACGCGGCGGCACGGCGAACGCGGCAACGGAGGGCAAGGGATGAAAAGCAGCAGGGAGATGGTGGCGGAGTTCATGGCGCGGATCGGGTCGGAGGTCCCGGGCGCGGAGACGGACAGGCCGCCCGAGGTGGCGGCGGTGCGGTGGCAGCTCGTCCTCGAGGAGTTGCTCGAGGCCCACAGGGCCATGGCGGCGGGCGACGTCGTGGAGGCCGCGGACGGGCTCGCGGACCTGAAGTACGTGGTGGTAGGGTGCGCCGTGGCGTACGGGCTGCCGATGGCGGACTTCTTCTACGCGCCGTCGCCGGCGCGCGACGCGCCGGACGCCGTCGCCGCGGCCTCGCTGATGCTGGCGTGCGCCGGCCCGCTGCGGGACATGGCCTGGGCGCTGGCCGGCCGCGAGGACCTTGGCGCCGCGCTGCGCGCCCTCGACGTGGCCTTGTCGATGGAGGCCGCGGCGCTCGGCCTGCCGCTGCTGGAGTTGTTCGCGGAGGTGCACCGCAGCAACATGACGAAGGAGCCGGGTTACCACATCGGCGCCGCCAAATACGGGCCGGGCGGCGGCAAAGGGCCGTCGTATTCGCCGCCCGACATCCTTGGGACGCTCGAGGCCGCGGGGTGGGGACCGTGCCGGCACGCGAACGTCGCGACGACGGACTCCGCGCCGCCCGTCGACGTGTGACAGGACTGCGGGGCGCGGCTGTGAAGCAGCGGAGGCGCAGGCGGGAGGTGCTGGCGCTTTGGGCCGTCGTCGACCGGGTCGGACGGGCGCGGAAGGCGTGGAACATAATCAAGAAGCGAGGCTGGCTTCGGCACGAGGTGAGACCATGAAGGAACTGCTGCAATTCATATCGGAGGGCTCGAGCGTCGAGCGCTACCACGCGCGGCCCGGCCTCAAGCCGGACACCGACGGGCGCCACAGCCACGGGGTGGCGATGCTGTGCTCCGTCCTGGCCGGCGCCGGGCCCGACGGGCGCACCAAGGCGTCGGCGTCGCTGCTGATGGCCGCGCTCACGCACGACCTGGCGGAGCAGTGGGCCAGCGACGTGTCCGCCGGCGCCAAGGAGGCGCTCGGCCTCGGCGCCGCGCTCGAAAGGTTCGAGCGGCGGAAGCTGGCGGAGTGGGGCCTGGACTACGCCGGCGCGCTGACGGCGGAGGAGGCGCTGACGCTCCGCCTGGCCGACCAGTTCGACTGCCTGCTGTGGTGCGTCCGCGAGGCCGCGCTCGGCAACAGGAACGCCATGCTGGTGTGGCGGCGGGCCTGCGCGCGGCTGGAGTCGACGACCACCGACCTGCAAGGCTCGCTGGACCTGGCGCTGCGGGCGGCGACGGTGTACGAGGCGCTGAAGGAGGCGCACGCCGAGGCGTGGTCGCCGGCCGGGCCGTCGTTCGACGTGTACGCCGAGCGGATGCCTTAAACGGTGAAAGACCCCACCCCCTGGCCCGAAGGCTCAGGAACGAGGGTCTTTGTACTGCGTTTAATTGTGCGTCACCACGCACTCGACGGTGCCTCCGCCAGTGTTGGTCGCGGACAGCG
>Ga0164242_10000775_pt1 | contig 38377 bp, 32 predicted proteins | sample OricomgcompostMG_FD_108783 | JGI IMG/M metagenome (GOLD analysis project Ga0164242, IMG submission 108783) | Miracle-Growth compost microbial communities from Emeryville, California, USA - Original compost - Miracle growth compost (MG) ... | reverse complement strand
GAGTGGGAAACTTTGTTCCCGCTGAAAGGCTTGGTGCCGGTTAAATCACATACGCGTGCCATGATCGAATTTCCTTCTTTTATCAAAAAAAATGTTCAGAGATTAACGATTTACCTGTATTGTAGCCGAAACGCAACTTAAAAAATCAAGATCTTGAAAGCGAAACTGAACCTCAAATGAGCTTAAACCTTCGAAATGTCTGTATCATTGCCCACGTCGACCACGGCAAAACCACCCTCGTGGACCACCTTTTACGCCAATCCGGCACCTTCCAACAACACCAGGCGGTCAGCGATCGCGTCATGGACTCGGGCGACCTCGAACGCGAACGCGGAATCACCATCCTCTCGAAAAACACCTCGATCAAGGTGGGCGACACCAAGGTAAACATCGTCGATACCCCGGGCCACGCCGACTTCGGCGGCGAAGTCGAACGGATCATGGGCATGGTCGACGGAGCGCTCCTCCTCGTCGACGCGGCCGAAGGCCCTCTCCCGCAAACCCGATTCGTGCTGCAAAAAGCGCTTTCGAAGGGCCACAAAATCATTCTCGTCATTAACAAAGTCGACCGTCCCGACAGCCGGGTTCAAGAGGTCGTCAACGCCGCCTTCGATCTGTTTTTAGAACTGGGCGCGAACGAAGACCAAGCCGATTTTCCGATCGTCTACGCCTCGGCCCGTCAGGGTTGGTGTACGACCAATTTCGACGACATCCCCGCCTATCTGTCGAAAGAAAAAACGGGATCGCTCGAACCCCTTTTTAAACTAATTCTCGATACCATTCCGGAACCCAAGGTCATCGAACAAGACGCGTTTCAAATGCTCGTTTCGAACCTCTCGCACTCGGAATACGTGGGCCGTCTTGCAATCGGACGCGTGATGAGCGGTTCGGTCAAAAAAGGTCAAAAAATGGTTCGTCAGGGCGTCACCGCCGAAGGCGCGCCTTTGAACCAAAACTTTACTATCACCCAGGTCTTTACCTTTGAAGGCCTCAGACAGACCGAAGTGCCCGAACTTCAAGCGGGCGACATCGGAGTGATCTCGGGGAACGAAGGCGTCGAGATCGGCGATACCGTAAGCTCCAATCCCGACCTCGCTCCCTTGCCTCGAATCATCGTCGAAAAACCCACCTTGGCGATGCTGTTTTCGGTCAGCACCTCCCCGCTTTCGGGCCAGGAGGGCGAAGCCATTCAATCGCGCAAACTGCGCGAACGGCTGTTGAAAGAAGTCCGCCACAACGTGGCCTTGCGTTTTGAAGAGACGGCGACGTCCGATCAGTTCCGGGTCTTGGGCCGGGGCGAATTGCAGTTCGCGATTCTGATCGAACAAATGCGCCGCGAAGGTTACGAGTTCATGGTCGGAAAGCCGCTCGTTTTGTACCGTTACGACGACGCCGAAAACCGTCTCGAACCGATGGAGAAAGCCGTGCTCGACCTGCCCGAAGAACATGCTTCGGACGTGACCCGCATTTTTCAAGAGCGTAAGGGCATGCTCACTAAATACGAAGCGCTCCCCCACCACGACGGGATCGGCAAGCAACGCGTGCGCCTCGAATTCGACATCCCCTCGCGCGGGCTGCTCGGCATTCGTTCGCGTTACCTGACGGCCACGCGGGGCGAAGGTTTATTCAGTTCTTATTTAATGGAATACACGCCTCACAAAGGCGAAATTCCGCATCGCCAAAACGGCGCCCTGATCGCCGACCGCTCGGGCGAGACGGTCGAATACGCCCTCCTCAGCATCGAAGAGCGCGGAGTTTTGTTTCTGAAACCCGGCGTGAAAGTTTACGAGGGCATGATCATCGGCGAACACGCGAAGGACAACGACCTGAACGTGAACCCGTGCAAAGAAAAGAAGCTCACCAACATCCGCGCGGCGCATGCCGAACTGTTGGTTACGCTTTCCGGCATCCGCGACATGTCGCTCGAACGTTCGCTCGAATGGATCGACGAGGACGAGTGGATCGAAGTCACGCCGAAAAACGTGCGTCTGCGCAAGAAAGTCCTTCCGCTGAACCAACGTTCGGTGAAGCGCTCGGAGCGGATTCAGTAGCTCCGATTCAATCAAGCTCGTGAATGCCTGCAATGGTGCTCATTGGTTTGCAATCGTGATTGCAACGGCGGTCGTTGAATGATGATTCAATTCTGAAGATTTCTTGACATTGTGCAGCATGGGCGCAACACTGGACTCATCAGCTGATTTCCCCAATCAGCAGGAGGTGTGTATGGGCTCACGAATGAGGAGCGGACTGAAACGTCCGTTGAACCAACTCGCACGCAGTCTGGTTTTAAGCACAATGCTGACCGGCTGCCTTTACGGCCAAAACCAACAATTTTTCGAATACGCCGGAGAGACCGGCGCGGAAGGCGGATCGTCGCTTCCGGGAGGTGGAAATCCAGTCGGAGCGGATGCCACGCCCGTTCCGAGCGTGACACCCGCTCCGACCGCGACGCCCACTCCGACCATGACGCCCGTTCCGAGCGTGACGCCTGCACCAACCGCGACGCCCGCTCCGAGCCCTACTCCTCCACAAGTTTGCGATCCGTTTGATGGCGGATCGGATGGAAGTGATACGCTGAAAAACGGAATCAAGGGCCGACTTTATTCTTACGAAGATTCGGCGCTTCGGAATCATCCTTATCGCGGCGTCTCGGACTTCTTTCGGTATGGAACGGAACAGAACGCGGATCTTTATTTGTCGAGTCTGTTTACTCCGACCCGCGCGTTTGACTCGGGCTTCATGACGAGCGACGGAACCGTACTGACGAAATCGAACGGAGATCCGTTGTTCGAGTACTTCGCCCTGAAATTGACGGGCGGAATTCAGCTCCCGACGGGAGATTCGGACCGGCTCGTTCAGTTCGCCATCCTTTCGGATGACGGCTCGAAATTGAAAATGCTGATGACGAATCCCGACGATGCGGGAGTCACGGTCGTGAACAACGACGGCGATCACCCGACGCAAATGGGTTGCTCTTCGACTCCGGTTTTGCTCTCGGCCCATTCGCGGGTTCCGTTCGAACTCGACTACTATCAAGGCCCTCGCTACCACATCGCCTTGATCCTGCTCTGGCGCGAATGGACTCCGGATCTCGATGCAAACGATCCTTGGTGCAACCAATCGGGGAACGATCTGTTCTTCGATTCGACCCAAACTCCGTCGGCTCCGCAGTCGGCTTGGAACGATCTTTCGAACCGCTGGCAGGTCGTCCCAAGTAATGTCTTTTATATCGACGGCTACGGCTCGGCCGCGAGCGACCCGGATAACCCGTGTAAATAGCTGACTTTTCTTCGGTGTCCGACTCTCTGAGATTGATGAAATCGCAGGTAGTCGGACACCGGAAAAGGTGCTATCATGCACCGCATGAATACTGCCATTCTTCTTACCCTTTTAGCTTCCGTCCCATCTTGGAATACGCCCTGCTCTCAAACCCAAATGCAAATGGGCTCGGCTCCTGAGCAAGGCTATGCGATCGATCGCATGACGGTTTCCACCACCTCCAAAATCCAATTCGTCCGCGAATGGCACCATGATTCGGCCTGCGCGGACGTCGCCTTTCGGGTCGATACCGAAACGGGGGCCTTGAAACTGGGTTCTGCGCTGGATTCCGTTTTCGGCGCTCAAAACGGCGAAACCGTCGTCGAAGCCGATTTCGTCCTGCCGCAAAAGACCGAACTCGGCGCCATCGGCGTTTCAGCCGATCACCAAACGGTGCGCATCGCGCGCGGTTTCGGCCAAAATCGCAATACGATGCTGTCTTTGATCGGATATCGCGCCCAAAAGTAGTTTGGCATTCGCGCCTCGTTCGGTTAAAGTCCAAACCATGAACGAAACCGCAATTTTAAAAACCACTCTCGGCACCATCAAAATCAAACTCTTCAAAGACAAGACGCCGAAGACGATCGAAAACTTCGTCGGCCTCGCGACCGGAACGAAAGAATGGACCGACCCGAAAACCGGCGAAAAAGTGAAAGGCAAATCGCTCTATGAAGGAACGATCTTTCACCGCGTGATCCCCGACTTCATGATCCAGGGCGGAGACCCGCTCGGACGCGGAACCGGCGGCCCGGGCTACCGCTTCGAAGACGAAACTCATCCGACCGATCAGTTCGACAAACCGGGAATTTTGGCCATGGCCAACGCGGGCCCGAACACCAACGGTTCTCAGTTTTTCATCACCGTCAAACCGACTCCGTGGCTGAACGGAAAACACACGATCTTCGGCGAAGTCACCGAAGGCATGGACGTCGTTTTGAAAATCTCGCAAGCGCCTCGCGATGCGATGGATAAACCGAAGACCGACATCAAGATCGAGTCCGTCACGATCGAATAACGGCGCGGCATGAACGTCAAAACCGCAGCCCAGATTCGCCTGATGGAAGAAGCCGGAAGACTCGCGGCCGAAACCCTGCAATACACGGGCAAGCACGTCCGGGCAGGCATCACGACCGACGAATTGGACGAAATCGCGAACGATTTTATTTTAAGCCGAGGCGCGATCTCGGCCTGCATCGGTTATCACGGCTATCCGAAAGCGATCTGTACGTCGCCGAACGACGTGATCTGTCACGGCGTTCCCGACGGGACGGTGCTGAAGGAAGGCGATTTTCTGAACATCGACGTCACCGTCATCAAAAACGGCTTTCACGGCGACACCTCGTCGATCTTTTTCGTGGGTGAACCTTCGCCGCGGGTGAAAGCGCTCACCGAATGCGCATTCGGGGCCATGCACAAAGGCATCGAAACGGCGAAGGCGGGCCTCACGACCGGCGACATCGGTTTTGCGATCGAGAAATACGTCACTCGCAAGGGCTTTTACGTCGTTCGCGAAATCGGCGGCCATGGGATCGGCGAAAAGTTCCATGACGAACCCTTCGTTCCGTCGTTCGGCAAAAAAGGAAAAGGCGCGCCTTTGTTAAAATGGGGAACGATCACCGTCGAGCCCATGATCAACGAAACTTCGGCACCGATTGATGAATTTGAAATTCCGGGTTCTGAAATTACGATGTTCAAGACCTCGGACGGAAGCGGCTCGGCCCAATACGAGCACACCATCCTGATCACCGACGGCGCGCCTCAGATTTTGACGCTCATTTAGCCCGTCAAATCCGGTCGCCGAAAGGATACGATTCCGGCAATTTTTCGCGACTGACGTGGGAATGGAGCGGATGAAGCGCGTGCGTTTCGTCAAAGTAAATCATCGCATCGTAACGAAGGCCCAGGCGGGTCGGAACGTAATTACTCCTCGACTCGAACTCGGGCTGATACACGACCCCGATCGCGCGATGCTGGATCCATTCGTTCAGCGGAGCGTTTTCGTCCATCCCCGAAAGGTCGATGTAGAAATCCGGCGAGCCGGTTTCGTGTCCAAGATCGTGCAGGGTTTTTTCAAGGCTGCCGGGCCGGGCCGGAGGAATCCTCAGCGTCTGAATCGGGCCGTCCCATGCGTGCGAGGCCACGACCTCGCCTTGAAAAGTTGAAAAGCCGACGAGCCCGACCTGATGATTTCCCCATCGTTCGCGGGCCAAGCCCCCTAAATTCACGAGACCATGCGCCAGCATGTCCGTCGCCCGGTAATCGCCGATGTGAGTATTATGCGCCCAAACCACGGCCTTAGAACCGCTTCCGTAATGGTCGAGCAGCATTTCGAGCGTTTCCATCATGTGTACGTCGCGAACATTCCACGAGCGATCGTCGGCCGAGATCATCGCGCGATAGAAACTTTCGGCATTGCGAACGACTCGCGCGTTTTGGGTGGCATCGAAGAAATCGGCGGGCGACCGCTGCAATAGGTGTTGCATCGCACTCACCGCCTCGTCCTCGCATCCCTTGGGATATTTCATCAACGAACGGACGTAGGCCCGCTCGTCCGAAAGGTAGGGCTCGAAGCACGAGTACAATTCCCTCGCCTTTCGCGCCAGATCGCTGTCGTGCTGGTCTAAGATCCGGATCACCTCGTGGATCGAATCGTAAAACGAATACAGGTCGAGCCCATGAAAGCCGATCTGCCTTTGTTCGACGGTGGAAAAGACCCGAAGCGCGTCGATAAAAGTCTTGATCTCGTGGTTTCCCCACATCCAGGTCGGCCATCGCGTGAATTCCGACAAAATCTGAAACGAATTTCGATTCGTTTCGTCATTCACGTAAGCATCGATCTTCTGGCAAGCGGGCCAATCGCCTTCGATCGCGACGAACTGAAAGCCGTGGTGTTCGATCAGCTCGCGAGTCAAGAGCGCCCGCCATTCGTAAAATTCGCGGGTTCCGTGAGTGGCCTCGCCCAGCATCACGATTCGCTTGTTCTTCAGTTGCTCGATCAAGGGGCTCAAATCCTCGATCGTTCCGACCGGGTGCTGCCGCGTCGCGAATTCTTCTTTAAGCCGAGAGATGACCATAAAGGGCCCTTTCCGAACGAAAATGCTTCAAAATCCGAGCCACTTCGTCGTCTTCGACCTGCGTAAAATCGCGATACCAATTCCCGACCGCGCGAAACCGTTCGGGGCGCTCCAGACAAATCACTTCGTCGAAATATTTTTCAAGCCACGGATTTCTTTCTCGCGGCCCGACCGGAGCGGCCATGACGATTCGCTGAGGCCCCAAGCTTCGCAAAAATTTCGCCGCAGCCGCGGCCGTGACTCCGGTCGCAATTCCGTCGTCGATCAGCAAAGCGGTGCGTTCTTTGATGGGGGGCAACGCGCGTCCGTCACGATAACGGGTAATCCTTCGGCGAAGCTCGGCGATTTCGGACGCGACGCCTTCGAATACCTTCCGCTTCTGATGAAGCAGATAAGGCTGCGCATCCTGGCTGAAGAGGGGCAATTCGTCCTCTGAAATTGCCCCGATGCCGAACTCGGGATACTCGGGTGCGCCGAGTTTTCTCGCGACGACGACGTCGAGGTCCGTTCCCAGACGCTTCGCGACTTCGGCCGCGACCGGAACTCCGCCCCGAGGAAGCGCGAGCACGACCGGATTATCGAAATGCAAGGAGTCTAAAAAATGAGCGAGTCTTCGGCCCGCTTCTTCACGGTTTTGAAACATCGAAAAAGGAATGGCTGTCATATCGGAATCCACTGCAATTTGGATGCAACCACCTTCGCGAGTCAAAATGAACGACGGCATACCCGCTTTTTCCCCGCATTGATTTTCGGCGTCCGCGAAGCTGCATTGGCGGGCTGGTCCGAATTTTGCTGAAACCCTCAGCGGTATGATTCCACTCGCAAACGTTCTGATCGCCGTCGGAGTGATCGGAATTTTCGAAAGCACCGTCGGCAGCATCGGGTTCGCGTGGCTTCTGTCGAAGCTTCGACGCAAGACCGAACCGAAAGAAGCCGAAACCGAACTTCGGCGCCTCAGCCTCGATTTTTTGATTCCGGCGCACAATGAAGAAAGCCTGATCTGCAAAACCCTGACGGCGCTCGATCACGCGAAAGAGTTCTTCATCCTTCAGAGCATCTCGTGCAGCGAAGTCATTCCGCAGATTCGCTTGCGCGTCGGTCTGGATCACTGCACCGACCGGACTCAAGAACGGATCGCGGCATGGTCGCACTCTCGCCGTACCCCCCCGATCGTCACCGCGAACCGGGGTCCGATCGGAAAATGGAACGTTCTTCGGCAACTCGTTCATGAAAGCAATGCCGATTGGATCGCCTTCGTCGACGTGGGCTCGGTCTGGCATGAGGGGCTTTTGAGCGCGGCGTTTCCGCACCTTCGCCGCCCGTCCGTGATCGGCATCGCGCCTTCGTATCGGCAAGAAAGCGGAAGTTTGCTTGAAAACCTTCAGTGGCGCCTCGAATCGTGGCTCAAACTTCTCGAATCGGATGCCGGCGGACCGGTCAGCGTGCACGGCGCGACCGTCATTTATCGCCGGAAGTTTTTGCTCGAAGTGTTTCAGCGTCTGAATCGTGAAACCTGGCTGAACGACGACGTGGTGATTCCCCTTTCACTTCGAACGCACTGGCCTTTCCACCGCATCGTTTATCTGACCGCGAAACACGCCTGGGTTCGCGACCTGGGCGCCAAAGCGTCGCGCGAATACGGCCGGCGTAAGCGAATCGTCCTCGGAAACCTGCAATGGATTCGTTCGCTCTATCCCACCGCTTTGCGCTCGAATCTTTGTGTGGGGCTCTTGGCTTCGCGACGCGTTTTCCGCGCGTTTTGGGCTTACTGGCTGCTGGCGATCTCGCTCGGGCTCGCCTTGCATACCTTCCGGCTCTTTCACTTTCAGGGCGAATTGATCGCGCTTTCGGCGGCCTTCCTCGCGCTTTTTCTGTTCTTTCCGTTCGAAGGCGGCCTTCAACGGCTGCGCTCCGCGTTTTTTGCGGGACTTGAAATCCCTTACCACCTTTTCCACTCACCCCGAACCACTCCGGAGAAACCATGGAACTGAACCTGAAATACCTGATCGTCCGCATTCGCGGAAAGCGTATCCTTTTTACCATCACCGCCGAAGAGGCGGTTCCGCTCCTTGAACGCATTCAGCTCGGGATCGGGGCATCGCGGATCACCGAGATCAGTCCGCGCGGGCTGGAACGTTCGCTCGAAAGGATCGAGCGATGGATCGTGACGACCAAACCCGTGGATTCCGAAACGCTGAGCCGACTCATTTGCAAGGCTCATTTGAGCGGCGTTCAGATCGGGGCGTTGGACTCGTTTTTACTCGAAGAACTGGACCCGGTCGTGCCCGCGAATTCGCCCCAGCTGATTCATTTGCTCGCCCGTCACGGCGTCCATCAAGGCGTGGGGCTCAAGCTCTACACACAAGTAAAGTACCTGCTAGAGCCTTTGATCGCCTTTGTTTTCTTTCTGCTCCTCTCACCCATCCTGCTTGCCGTCGCGATCGCGGTAAAGCTTTCCAGCCCGGGGCCCGTGATTTACAGTCAAAAACGGGTCGGGTTTCATGACCGCGTCTTTCGGATCTATAAATTCAGAAGCATGCGGCACAACGCCGAAAACGGAAAAGCCGCTTGGGCCCTGGCCTCGAAGAACGACCCGAGCCTAACCCCGATCGGCGCGTTTTTGCGATCCTCGCATCTGGACGAACTGCCTCAGCTTTGGAACATCATCCGAGGCGATTTAAGTTTCATCGGCCCCCGGCCCGAGCGGCCCGAGTTCGTGCGCGAGTTGAGCGAGCAGTTTCCGCTCTTTAAGCTGCGTCCGTTGCTCAAGCCCGGCATCACGGGTTGGGCCCAGATCAAACAAGGCTACGCCAACACGATCGAAGACTCGCGCAAAAAACTCGAACTCGATTTGTTTTACCTGGTCAAACATTCGCCCAAGCTCGATCTGAAGATCTGCCTCATGACCTTCGCCGTACTCGTGTCGGGCGGGACCGAAGAGATCAAACGCAATCTTTCCAAATCCGTGAAGGTCAACCCATGAAAAAAGAAATCCGACTGGCCGTCGAAGGCAGAAAAATCCGGTTTACGAATTTTATCGACGAAGAAAGTCTTGAATTCGAATCGCAGGCGCACGCGTGGTTCTCGAACGCGCCACTGGAGCAACGACTGGCTTATTACCGTTTCACGGGCCGGAAGTTTTATCTTCTTCAAATCCGAACCGCAAACGGAACACCCGCGATGCAGGCCTGTGTCCGTGTCGCCGGCCCCAAAGGGTTTTCGCTTTTCAAGATGGCCACGGTTCCGCAACTCCATCGCGCCATGAACGAGCGCGAAGAGGAATTCGGCATCGGCATGCTTCGCGAGCTGTGCTCCGAGATCCCCTCGCTGATGACCTTGAGGCTTCAACCCAAGCGCTTCGACGCCGAAAGCCTGGCGCGTTTTCAGGCTTCAGCGGTCCGGCAGCGGTTTTTCACCGATTCGCCGGTCGGCACGACCCGGACGCTGGTATGGCCGCTCGAAGACCGGCAAGAAACCATGATCGCAAAACTGCCGCAGAAGATCCGCGCGAAATTTCGCCACCCCGGCCTTCAACGCGTGCGAATCAAGCGGCTGACCGAACCGAAATACATCGAACGCTGTCGCGAAGCCACGAACGTCTCGCGACAAAAAACCGGCGCGGCCGAGACGCAATACGATTTCGAGGCGGTATTTTCTCTCGCCCGCTGGATGCCGAACCGCGCGCGCGTGGTCGGACTTTTTCTGGAGGACCGCCCGTACGAGCTTTTGGCGTACGCGATCGGAATCGATCACGGCGATCACGCCGAAGTTTCGGCCGCCGGAGCGCTGCTCGATCCCGATTTGCGTTCCATGCCGTTCAATTACTTCCTTTTTGCCGAACTCGCGCAATGGGCTCGCTCGCAGGGGCATGCCTTCCTCGACCTGGGGGGCGTGAGCGAAGGCGGCCCGCAGGATCCGCTTCAGGGAATCACACGGTTCAAGCGCAGTCTTTCACAGCAGGAAGTCGAGATCGGGCGCGAGATGACCTACGTCTTTCATCCTCGTAGGCTTCGTCTTTATCGGTTTTTAAAGCAACTGAAGGAATCGAGATTTTTCATTCCGGTTAAAACCCCGCTCAAAAGTCAGGAGAGGATCGCTTCACTATGATCAAAGGAAAACGGAGCCTGCTGGCCAACCTGCTTTTTCAGTCGAAAGCCTACCGGGGCCTGAAGTCGTTCGATTCGAGGACGCTCGTCATCTTCAACTTCCACCGCATCCGACGCGATTCTTCGACGCCCGCGGTTTTCGATGACGGCGTCTTCGGCCCGACGCAGGGCCAACTTCATGACCAGCTTCGCTGGCTGAAAGAAAATACCGGAATCATTTCGGAAGCGCAGTTGCTCGACCACGCCCAAGGCCGCATCCGCCTGAACCGGTCGAGCGTCATGATCACCTTCGACGACGGCTATCGCGACAATGCCGAGCTGGCGCTTCCGGTGCTGCGCGAGTTGAAGATCCCTGCTTTGTTTTTTATCTCGACCCAGGCGATTCAAACCCGCGAAGTCGGCTGGTGGGACCAGATCGCGTATTTGGTGAAAAACACCCGAAAGCCGAAAATCCGGCTTGGCAACGAAGACTTCGACCTCAGTAAAACAAAAACGCGCGCAATCCGCGAGATCCAACGCTGGATGCGGGTGCGGAAAGCCGAAGAGACCCGCGACCTCGTTCAAAACCTTGCCCATGCCTGCGACGTTCCGATTCCGGGGCCGGAACTGTCTTCGCGCGAGCTGATGACCTGGCGGCAGATCGAAGAAGCTCGCACGGCCGGCATCACCATCGGGTCGCATACGCATTCGCATCGGGTCCTCTCGACCTTGAGCCTGACCGAACAGTACGAAGAGTTCCGTCTCTCGAAAGAAATTCTCGAAAACCGCCTTCAAACCCGCATCCGATCGATCGCCTATCCCGTCGGCGGCGAAACCGATTGCCACCGCGAGACGGCGGGGCTTGCCCGCAAATGCGGCTACGAACTCGGGTTTTCGTTCCAAACCGGAGCCAACTGGCTCGACCGGCTTGATCCTTTCCGAATCGGCCGCGTCTCGGCCGAAGACTCGGTTCCGCTCACTTGCGCGGCGATCACGCTTCCGTCGATTTTCGCGCGGTCGCGATACCGCAAGGCTTCGGCGCATTCCTTTTCCCTGTATACTACCCACCCCATTTCATCGAACCCAAAGGAGGGCACGACCTAATGAAAACCATCCTTTCATCCTTACTCGTTTTCTCGCTGGCTTTCGGAAACCTACCGGCGCACGCGGCGGATGAGCCCGACGAAGTCAGCAACTCCGTCGGCAACGACGGAACCGCCACCGCCGATCCGAACACTCGCATCGCGCCGGGCTTTCTGATTCACCTGAACAGTCCCGACGATTCGAAAATCACCGGAGATTACCGGATCTCGATCGACGGTAAACTGAGTCTGCCTTATCACGTCACCGTAAATACGACGAATACCTCGCTCAAAGGGCTGCAAGACCGGATCGAAACCGCGTATCAGCCGTATTTCAAAGGTAAACCGCACGTCGATACGACCGTGCAGCAAAAGCGGTATTGGGTGCGGGTCTTGGGGCTCGTCCGGAATCCCGGCCCCTACCTGTTGCGCGAACATGCGACCCTCGACGAAGCGCTCGGTTTAGCCGAAGTCCGGACGGAAGACCTTCCGGAAGGATACGTCCGGCTCGAACAAGGCAACCATAAACGCTGGATCAGCATGGAGGATTACCTGAAGGGCGGTCATGCCCACGAGCTTTCGCCGTGGAGAGGCAACGAAGCGATCGTGTTTCAGCTCGATCGTCCCGAGGGCAACGTCGCCTCGAAGAGTCCCGACACATTCGACGGCCCTTCCGCGCGGAAGGTGCAGGTCTTAGGCGAAGTCAAGAATCCGGGCGGCGCGATCTTTCAGCGGAACGCCGACGGATATTATTACCTGATTCAACGAGGCGGACCGACGAGCGACGCCGACCTTCATAACGTCGAGCTTTTACGGCGAGACCAGAAGACGAACGAACACGTGCGGGTCGAACGAGGCGACATGAGCAGCCTGCACGACATCCGCGAAGCCGACATCCTGATGGTGCACCCCGATCGCCCGTCCCAGGTCGAACGTACCCTTCAGAATACCGGAATCGTCGCAGGCATCGTCTCGGCAGTCGTGCTGTCGGTGTTCGTCGCCACTAACCATTAAGATCCAGAACGGAGCGATCCCATGACGAATCTCCTCAAACAACACCGGGCCCAGATCCTCAACACCATCGGCGTTTGCTGTGCGCTGGCCTTGCTTTCGTATTTCGTCCTCCCGAGAAAATACAAGGTCTCGACCTCGATCTCGGTGCCGACGCAGTACTTTCAGCTTCCGCTCGTTTCGAGTTTCATCCCCGAAACGCTTGATCCGCAGGAATTGCGGGCGAAGCGCGAAGCCCTGATCCATCGCGCGCTCGATCAGAAGTTCCTGTCTCAGATCGCCGTGAAGTATCATTTATTAAAATCCGCCGAAAAACTCGCGCCGAACAGCCACGAACTCGAACTGCTGGCGAAGCGCTTCGAAGTGATCCCGAACGGACCTTCAGGGTTCATCATCAACTTTATCGCCAATAGTCCGACCGTGGCCTACGAGGTGCTGCAGGATTTTTTGAACCGGCTTCAGTCGATCATGGCGCATGAACGCCATCTTGTGTTGCTGAACCTGCACGACGCGATCCAGGAACAGCTCGAAACCATCTCGATTTCGAAACAAGGCGAAAACGCGAACGCGATCTTCGCCTCCAGGCCCGATCTCGTCCAGCGCCGGATCGAAAAAATCCAGGAAGAGATCGAAACCCTGAAGAACTTCTACAGCGAGAAACACCCCCGAATCGCGGCGCTGAAGGAGCAGCTCGTGCAGCTGAACCAATGGGTGCGGCCGACGAGCGAGCAGGCGCCGACCGCGCAGGACGGCGACATCTTTACCGGCCTCAAGGTCGACGAATCCTCGCGTGATCTTTTCAATGATCTTATGAAGAAATACCGGTACCTGGAGATCGTGATCTACATGGACCGACAAAGCCAGGATCAAAACTTAAGTTTTCTCAAGGAACCCTACGTGCCTTCGGCGCCGATCTGGCCCAAGCTTCCGATCCTGCTCGCCTGGGGGATCGCGGTGGGATTCCTGATCGGCTCGGTTCGCGTCCTCATGAAATCCGGGATCAAAACGATCCCGAACCCGTTCACCGTCATCGCCAACGAAGTTCTGACCCGCGAAAATTTCGCCAGAGTCAAGGAGAAGGTCTAATGAAACCGTACCGACGCCCCCCTCGCCCGGAAATCGCACTCGTCACCGGAGGCGCCGGATTTATCGGCACTCACCTGTGCCGGGCGCTCAAAAACGCGGGCCATGAGGTTTATAGCCTCGACCTCAAAGAAAGCCCGCCATCGCCCGTCGACGGAGTCCATTACATCACGGGCGACGTCCGTCAGTACGGCCCCTTACGCGAAATCCTTGAAAACCACGCGATTTCGGTCGTCTACCACTTGGCCGCGACCGTGAGTGTTCCCCTCTGTCAGAGGAACGCGCCCGAGAGTTATTCGAACAACGTCATGGCCACGTTGACCCTCCTCGAAGCCTGCCGGCATTCGTCGCAGCCGATCCGCTTCGCCTTCGCCAGTTCGGCGGCCCTTTATGGGACATTGGGGGATCACCGCAAACCGCTCGTCGAAGAAGAGATCGCGTCGCGGTTTCAGTCGTTCTACGCCGCTCAAAAACACGCGTCCGAAAAAATGATCGAGCTGTATCATGCCTATCATCAGATTCCGTCGTTGATTTTTCGTTTTTTTAACGTCTTCGGCGAAGGGCAAGATCCCGATTCCCCGTACTCGGGCGTGATCACGATCTTTACCCGCGAAGCGCAGGCACATCGACCTCTCAAACTCTTTCACGGCGGGATTCAAACGCGCGATTTCATCCCGGTGACCGAAGTCGCGAGCGCTCTCACGAGCGCGCTCACCCTTCCGTCGCATCAATGGGATGCGCAGGTGCTGAATCTCGGATCAGGAACATCGACCTCGATTCGGGCGCTGGCCGAGGTCGTTCGATCGGCTTCTCGCGCGAAGGTCCCGCTCGTCGATGCGCCTCCGCGCGAGGGCGACGTGCTGCATTCTCTCGCAGACATCGGCCGCGCGCGACGTCTGCTCGGCTTTGAACCCTCGGCCGATCTTTCAGAAGAATTGCAACGGCTCGTCCGTCAGGACGATTCGAACGTCCTCGGTTCCCCTAGCAGCGAGCGATACACCTCGCGTAAACGCCCTAACCAGGCGGTCTCCGAAAAGTGGGAGGTCACTCGTCTTTGAAAGGCACCTCCGACTTTTTTCAACGAAACGTGATCGTAAAGGACTTTCTGGATTTTCCACGCGATCAACTCGTCATCTTCCTCTTTCTGAACCAGAAAACCTTCTTCCGGAGAAGAAATCAGATCGGGGATTCCACCCACCTGGGTCGCCACCACCGGAGTGGCGGCCCAACCCGCCTCCAACAGGTTGATCGGAATGCCTTCGCCGTCCGAGAGACACAGTAACAAATCGAAGCCCGCCATTTCAGAAGAGATGGTAGACGAATATCCCATCCAAAACACGCGCGATTCGACGCCGAGCTCGCGGGAGATTCCCCGAAGCCGTTTTTCTTCGGCGCCCGTGCCGAAACAGAGCAGTACGACTTCATCGGGCAGAAAACTGAGCACGTTGAGCATCCGATCGTGCCGCTTTTCGGGACTCAGACGGGCCACGGCCCCGAGGAAAACGGCATGCTCGGGGTCGGGCAAGGACGGCATTGCCTGCTTCCAACACCTGCGGATCTCGATCGCCTTCTCGCGCCGTTGATCGGCATCGATTTTGGGACGATCGGCGCCGTTTCGGTGAATACCGACGCGGTTTTCGTGCACGCCCCGCCGCACGATCGAATGTCGGTCGTGCTCACAGACCGAGAGCACGTAATCAAAATGTGGCAAAATCCAACGCACGTAAAACTCTTCGTAGAGTTTGAGCTTGCCCTTCCGAGAAGCCGCCCCGTGATGGGTCGAGACAATCCGGCACGAAAGGCCGGGCTTGAGTTTTTGGGCCTGCCTCAGGTAAACGCTCGCCTTCACGTCATGCGCGTGGGCGATCCGTGGCTTTAAGTGATCGAGCACTGCCCGCAATTCGGCGAACGCGGCCCGATCCCAACGACCGCCGACGACGACCTTGTAAACGTCGTGCCCCAGTTCGCGCGCGTATTCGATCGGTTTTTGGGCTTCGTCCCAACGACGGCTTTCGAGCAGAAAGATGATCGACACCGGTTCTTCGAGTTTCTTGAGCGCCGGAAGAACGAGCGTTTCCGGGCCACTGACGACGGAGGAGTTAAAGATATGCGTGATCATCGGATTCCCTCATAGAGTTTTTCGTATTGCTTGGACATGGAAACCAGGGTGAACGATTCGCGAAGCCCTTCGGCGCGGGCCCAACAACGTTCGCGGAAGGCTTTCGGATCTGAAAAATGCTGCTCCATCACCGATTCGAGCTGTCTTGCCCCTTCGGCAGGATCGCCGAGGTCGTAAAGCACGGCATAACGCGAAAGAAACTCGTGGCCTGCAATCTTCGACAGCAGCGCCGGAACTCCGCTTCCGATTGCTTCGACCGGGGCAAGCGGCATCCCCTCAAATTCAGAGCACGATAAAAACAAATCGGCCGAGCGCAGCCATTCTTGCGGGTTTTGGGACGCTCCTGCTAATACGATCCGATCACGATCGCGGGCTTCCGCGATCGAATGCTCCAGCTTCCGAAGCGCCCCATTCTCGGTCTCGGGGCCGACGAAAATCAGCGTCGCGCGAGCACGATCGGAGGGATCGAGTTCGTTCCAAAGCTTCAACGCATGGTCTTGCCCTTTTCGTCCGTGGATTCGCGCCAGATAAACGATCCAAAAATCGCGGACTCGTGAACCCAACCGATCCTGAAGCTCGGGGAATTCGAAAATCAATCGACTGCGACGACGAAACCTCGCTTCCGGACATGAAAGCGATTCGGACGGAAACTCGACCCCGTTCGGGATCAAATGCAGTTTCTTGGGCGAAACACCGAGTTCGACGTAGCTTTTTTTCGTGTCGGGCGAGACGACTGCGATGGCGTCGGCGAACCGCGAAAAGAACTTTTCGTAATACCGGTACTTCCAGGCCCGGTTCAGGTGAACAAAACTGTGCTGCGTGTGAACGAGCCTCACCCGCGCGAAAAGAAAAAACTTTGTGAACACACCGTAGATCAGGGCTCCCAGATCATGCGTGTGAATCACGCTCACCTCTTCATGACGGGCCCACTTCGCCATCTCGCGGACGGTTCGCAGCGAAAACCGGGGCGGCTTGCCTTGCGACCACACGGGGATCTCGGACGACCGGAAGGCCGCGATCAAATTTTGCGGCGTCGGGTTCGGTTGCGCAAAGTCGTAAGCCAAGACCTGCGGTTTCCACGCGGACGACTGTTTGAGCGAGCGCGAAAGATTCAGGATCATCCGCTCCAACCCGCCGATCAACAGACCCGGCGTGACCATCATCACCTTTCCCGGTTGCAAGGCCGTCTGCTTTTTGGATCGGAACAGAAGCGCGAAATACGCAATCGCAAACAGCGGTCCCATCACTGCGAACCATTCGAGCGAAGACGAGAACCACGACCGTGTCGCCAAGGCCGCTCCGGCCAAGACAGCGCAATAGGCCGCCATTTGGGTCAAGCTCCGCAAGGGAACGAACTCGCGAATCGACCAGCGTTGAGTCTTCCGCATCCAATGGAGCGTATACGCCCGCGAGAGAAACCGGGCCGCGAGCAATCCGCCCAGCGCCCCCATCGCGCCGAAGGAGCGCGCCCCGAAAAAGCAAAAACTGAGAGTGAGCACCGTGAAGAACGCAAAATTACCCAAAATCCACCTCGCATTTCCGTGCGCGCGCGCCACCGCGTCGGGCGGAATCAGCAGGGTCAAATACCAAAGCGCATAGGCCCGAAGATAAGGCGCACCCGAAACGTACGCCTTCGTAAACAGAAGCTCGATCACCGGTGTCGCAAATACCATCAATCCCGTCACGGCCGGAATCGCCAAAAACGCGATCTCGCGGACCGCCTTTCGATACAAACGGGCCGCATCCTCGGTCCGTCCATCCGAAAATGCCTGCGACAGTTGCGGGATCAGCACGCGAGTCACCGACGCTTCCAAGACCAGCAAGGGCGGCACCGTCAGGCAGCACAGCGAATACAACGCGAACTCGGCAGCCGAAATGCCCTTCGAAAGAATGATCTGATCCGAGTAATTGAGCGACATGCCGAAAATAAATCCCACCGAAACGGGAAAGGCATAACGGCAGACTTTACGAAAGACGGACGGATCCCATTCCCAACGGAACAGATCCTGACGGTACGCGAGCGTGTACCCCGTCACGACCTTCATCGCTTGCACCAGAATGTGCGCCTTGATGATCGCGAACAGATCGCGTGTCGCGATCGCCGTGACGACGATGGCCAAGGTTCGAAGCAATTCAAAGCCCGCGTTGAAAATCGCGCCCGTCCAGATGCGTCCGGTCGCGATGGCCGCATCGTCGTAAAAAAGAGCGGCGATGCCTAAAAAAAGCGAGACTGCGAAAAGCCCGATCCATTCCTGCCGAAGGTGAAGATGAAACGAAATCGGCGCCTGAAACGCGTAAAGAAACACCAACGTCGCCGATGCGATTCCCAAAAACAAAATTCCCGAAATACGAATCGCTTTTCGGCCCTCGTCGCCGCGACCCGCCCAATAAGAAAGCCCGCTGCTCACTCCTGAAATCATCGTCAGCGGCGGAAGCACCATCAGGTACAGAAAAAAAATCTTGAAAGAGCCCAACGTCGCCGCGTCCAACGTGCGCACGAGGATGAGCGGGAGCGCCATACTCACGAACGACGACAAAGTAGAAAGGATCGAAATGGGCCAGTGAGACATGTTGAACCTGTTTTAACGCAAAAATATTTTCAAAAAGAGAGAAGGAAAATCTCGTTTTTAAACGCATGTCATTCCGCGCAAAAAAACGGGCTTTTTTGCCGTAATGAATTACGCATACTTAATGTTTTTGCGCGAAAGAACATCGATCGACTCAAAAAAATTAAGTCGTTCTTGAACTCTCGCGTATTCTGTCTTCAAGCGTTTCGGATGAGCTGAAACGCGCTCAACAAAAATCAAGGAAGATTGCCATGCATTCCATCCGACTCAGGAACTCGCAGTTCCTTGCCCTCCTTTTCGCTCTCATCACGTTCATGGGTTGCAACTCCGGTACCAACGGAACGAACCCAGGCTTAAACCTCCCCGCTCTCGACGGCGACTCGAACGAAATCGTTCCTGGCGAGGATTACGCGGCCGATCCGGTTTCCCTTTCGGCTGCCTGGGCCAACGACGGCGGGGACAAGGTCGCGCAAAGCGAACTCCGGGGCACAAATCAACCGTCGAGCGTGGCGAATTCCCTGTGGAACGGTTCAAAAATCCACCTCTTCGGCGCCAAGAACGAAGTCTTGGGCTTTAACCTCGTCCTCGAAGCCGGCCACCGCGCGGCCAGTAACGTCTCCGTCCAATTCGATCACCTCGACGGCCCGTCCGGAAACATCATCGCCAGTACCCCCGTCTCGGGCGATGGCGTGTTCGACTACACCCAACGCGACATCGAACTCTTTTACGTGCGATACCTCACGATCAAAGGCTTAAGCCGGCTCGGCTACGAGCACTACGACGAACGCCACATTCCGAAACGCCTGCGCCGCCCCTACACCGGCGAGGGGATCGGAAGCGGCGGATGGACGGACCGCCCCGACCACGATCAAGCCTACCCCGACATCGCCGTTCCGATGGAAGCCGTGCGCACGTTCAACGTCGCGCAAGGACAGAATCAAAGCGTCTGGGTCGATCTTTACATCCCGAAAGGAATTCAAAGCGGGACTTACCAAGGCGCCGTCACCGTATCGGAAGGCTCGCACCTGTCGTATCGCATTCCGGTCGAACTGCGCGTGAACCGCTTTTCACTTCCCGATACCCCAAGCTCGAAAACGATGCTTCACTTAGGATACAGCGACATCTCGAAACGTTACGTCGGCAGCACCTACCCCAACAACTCCGCCGACCTGGCGAAAGTTCAATTGATTCGCGACCGACATTTCCAGATGGCGCATCGGCATAAGATTTCATTGATCGATGCCAACGAAGGTTCGTCGGTCGGTACCGACCAGCCTTCGCAAGAATGGCGCCCGCGACTGGACGGAAGCCTCTTCACCGCAAATCACGGATACCGCGGTCCGGGCGAAGGCGTCGGCAACAACATCTTTTCAATCGGCACTTACGGAAGCTGGGGCTGGCAAGGCGAAGGCGCTTCGGGCATGAGCACGCACGCGCGCAACTGGGCGAACTGGTTCGCGCAGAACTCGCCTGCGACCGAAGCGTTTCTGTACCTAATCGACGAATCCAGCAATTATTCTCAGACTCAAACTTGGGCGTCGGAATTGCGCTCGGACGGAGCGCTGAAAGGCATGGCGACCCTACCCTTGCCTCAGGCGATCAACAACACGCCTTCGCTCGACGTCGTGACGAGCACGATGGACGTCGGCGACACCGGCACCTGGAATCGAGCGCTCGCTCAACTGCGTTCGGATTCGCGCAAGCGCTTCTTCATGTACAACGGCAAGCGGCCCGCCAGCGGATCGTTCATGATCGACGACGACGGGGTCGCGCTTCGCGAAGTTCCCTGGGGACAATACAAAAAAGGTGTCGATCGTTGGTTCTACTGGGAATCGACCTACTACACCGATTTTCAAAGCGGGCGCGGAGACGTCGACGTGTTCAACAACGCGCAGACCTTCGGCGCGGCTCCTCAGTACGATTCGGTCTTAGGCATGACTTCCGGAAATTACGCGAACGGCGACGGAGTGCTGTTTTATCCCGGAACGGATCGCGTGTTCCCCGGAAGTTCTTACGGATTGAACGGCCCGATCGCAAGCCTGCGCTTGAAGGATTGGCGACGAGGCATTCAGGACGTCGATTACCTGACCCTCGCCGCGAAGGTCGATCCGGCGCGCACGCAAGCGATCGTCAATTCGATGGTGAAGTCGGTTCTGTGGGAAAACGGCATCTCGGACCCGAACGATCCGACTTGGGTCCGCTGCGATCTGGGGTGGTCGACGAACCCGGATGACTGGGAAAATGCCCGCAAGCAATTGACCGAGATTATTCAAGGCTCAGATTAAGGTAAGACTTCGTCCCTAGAGACTTGGCCCATAATAAATTCCCCCGCCGAAGAAAAGAAAGAATCCTTTCTTCGGACCAGAAATCGGATCGGGGGTAAAACCAAAGAGATTCGCCATGAGAGGAAGTCTCTTGTTTTTCCCCCAGGTTTTACCCCCGTCCGACGACGACCAAGCTCCGCCGTTCCCCCATTTTCCGTCGGTTTGATTCAGGCCCGAAACGTGGATCTCGCCCTTCGAAATCGTGATCGCCGTCGGATGCGTGAATTGAAGCACGCGCTTCCAGTGCTGGCCCGTATCTTCCGATTTCCAAACCCCGGTCGCCAGCCATGCCCCCTTCATCTCCATGTCGGTCAGCCAAAGAACGTTTCGCTTCGCCTTTGAAAAATCGATCGCGAACGCCGTCGGGAATTGCCACAGCGGAATCGCATCGTCGACGCCTTTGGGGCGCGCGACCTTCGTTCGCAAGAGCTCCCAATGCAGGCCGGGTTTCGTCGAGAGGTGATAAATCCCGGTTTCGTCGCGGTTCTGAAATCCGGGTGCATTTCCGGTCAACAAGGCATAGACCTCGCCCTCTTTCGGGTCGACTTCGATTTGCGGAATGACCTGATCGCCCGGGTCGAACCCTGCGTTGATCCACGACCAGGTTTTTCCGTCGTCGGTCGAGCGCGCCACACCGCCGCCTTCGGTTCCGCCGTAAATCACGTGATGAACGGGATCGTAGGCCACCGATAAAAACTGTCGATCGTATTCGCTCCCTTGATGATCCCCGTCGGGAGTGAGGCGCTTCCAGGTTTTTCCGCGATCGTCCGAAACGAAGATCCCGCCATGACTTTGAATCGGCACCTGAAAATTGACCGGAAAGTCATGCCGATCGCCCGAAGCGGCATACACCCGATCCGGCCTTTCGGGGTCGAAGGCGTAATCGTAATTGGTATTGTACTTCGCCTTGCTGATGCGAAAGGTTTTTCCGCCGTCTTCGGTCACATAGCCGCCGAGATCGGCCAGGCTTACATACGCAAGCTTCGGGTTTTTCGGGTGGAACTTCATCCGAAGCGCCGAGGTGACTTCCAGGCCGGTGGACGACCAATGTTTTCCCTTGGCGCGTTCGCCCCGGTCGCTGAATCGCGTGAAGGGTGACTTCCAGTGCTCGCCGAAGTCGGTCGTCGTGTGCAAAAAATAATGCCCGCTCTCGCCCGCTTCGGCGGAATGCCTGCGATTCACGGCAAAACTGAAGGGAGCGTTGTCGTCCCAGCCCACGTCGAGCCCGACCGCGCTGTAATCGAGTTTGTCTTTCGGCCAAGGCTGGTACGGGTGCCGATCCCAATTGTAAACCTGAAAGCGAAGCGAAAAGGTCTTGCCCGCGTCGCGCGAGACCCAGACGCGACTTCCGTACTGGCGCGGCCAATCGCCGCCCGTGACGTAAATCGTGCGCGAATCATTGTCGGCCATCCGTAAAAAACGACCGCCCTCTTGGCGAGTTTTCTGAAAATTCGGTTTCGATAGCTCCTGCGAGGTGTGCATGACCCGGACCCACCCGCATTCGGAGATCGCCTTTGAACCGAATTTTTTGATTTTGGCGCAGGCGTGTTTTCCATCCGAATCGAGGTAAGCAAGCGTAATCCCTTTTTCGTCCTCGCCGCCCGCAAAGACGCGAATCCCGTCCGGGGTCGAGAACCACGAGCGAAAGGTCTTCCCGCGGTCTTCCGACAGAAAGATCTCGCTTCCGGTCGCGTGAAAGATGCGAACCCGCTTTCCGTCCGAGAGCCAGACCGTTCCGGTCGCGGCACCCGAAAGCTTTTTTAGCCGTGCCCAATGCGTACCTCGATCGCGCGAAACCAGAAGCCCCTCGCTCGTCGCGCAAAGCATCGTCTTCGCGTTTTTCGGATCACCGACCCAGTAACGAATCCGCTCCTCAGGTTCGAGCGGCAGAGAGAGAGAGGACCACGACACCCCCGCATCTCGGCTACGCTTGGGATCACGTCCAGCATCGGCGAAGAATACCGTTTTCGCATCCGAGCTAAAGCCGACCTCGCTTGCGAGCGATAAATCCGAATTGAATTGAACTTGCGCTTGATTCACGGGCGTCCAGTTTTGTCCGCGATCGGTACTTCGATAGAGCGTTCCCATGTCGGTTCCGACAAACCGTAAATCCGAGTACGGGCTGATCGAATACGAGGCCATCGCCCCTCCGCCGCCGACTCCTCGGGGAAGATACGCGGGGCTCGCCATCCCCAATTTAGCCGAAGCGGCTGAGACAAACAGAAAAAATAAAAAAACGCCGGCGATCTTCATGCCAATGCTCCCGTTCGAAAGCGATGCGCCGACTGCACGAGCGCGTAAAGAAGATAGGGATAAATCAAATAACTATGCGAAAGAAAAATCATCGTGACGCCGTAGCCGGTCATCGACATCAGTAACTCGGGCTCGGTTGGATACAAGCGATAAGCGGCGAGCATGCAGCCGAAAAAAGCCGCCGAAAAAAGAAAAAGCCCGAAAAACCCCGTCTCGGCAAAGACAAGCACCCAACTGTTGTGGGCCGTCATCTGCTTGCCTTCGTCGAGCGATTCGGTGTTGTAGTTTTGAAGATTCACCGGGTAAGCATTGAAGCCCACGCCGAAGACCGGGTTTTTGATCCCCATGCGAAGCCCCGCCTTCAGGTACGTCATGCGTCCCGCGCTCGATTGTTCCAGATCGGTGCTGCTTCGGCCCGAAAGCACCGACATTGCAGGCAGGGCAAGCAAGGCCATTCCTGCTCCGAGCGGAAGCCAAACGCGCTTTCCGTAACGAAGAATGGCGTAGGCAGCCAGCATCGCGAACAAACCGAGCATGGCCCCCCTTGAGCGGGATAAAATTACCGCCGTGACCGAGACGAGGCTTAAGGCCAGCGCCGCCAGCCGCATCCAAGGCCCCTCCCCTACCTGGCGAGAACGTCGTCGAAACGTCGTCACCGCGAAGGGTAAAATCAACACCATCAGCGCCGCGATGTCGTTCGAGTTCTGAAAGGCGCCGAAGCCTTTCAGGCGCAAATCGCCCTCGGTTTGCATCAACGAAACCAATCCCACAAACAAAAAACTCAGCAACAGCGTCCCCACCGTCACACGAAACGTTTTTTCGTCGCGGACCATCTCGACTAAGGCGAAATAAAGAAAAATGCTTTTCGCAAGCCCGTTGACGAATTCGCCCAAGGCGCCCGCATCCGGTGGCGCGAAGAGCGTGCATAAAAAACACCAAAACGCGAACACGGCCAAGACGACGCCGACTCGGCTGCGCGCGATCGCAAGTTTTTTCTGTTGGGCAACCTGCAAAACCCAATGGCCCAAACAAAGGGCGAAGCTGAATCTCGGCAGTAATCCCAAATAGGGGTCTTGTTCGATCAGCTCCCACGGACGCAAAAAAAGCGAAGAGGTCAGCAACGCTACGGCGGCGGCGGGATGAAGAAAGGCCATCCCCAAACAAAGGCCGATGGCAAACGCAGTTCCGGCAGCGGCAACTCCCCATTCGAAACTCGCGACTACGCCGAAGGCCATTCCCGCCGCGAGCGCAAACCCGATCCACGAGCGAATTTGCGAGGACGCGAGATCCTTCCAAAGCGAAAAAATCCAATACATCAGAAGCGCAAAATAGGCCGCTCCTAAATCAATGAAAAGTGTCCTTTGTGTTTCCAGCGTCTCGTGCAGCGGGATCATCTTCAGCCTCTTCCCGTCGTCTGCAAAAACCGTTCGGCGATCCGCGAGGGCTCGAACACGGTCGCGGCATAGTCTCGGGCCCGCTCTCCCATTCCGATCGCATGATCGACGTCGAGCGAAACCAGGGTTTGAATCCACTCTTTCGCGGTTTCGGCGCGATAGTAAGTTTCATTCGGCAAAAGCCCCAAGCCTTCGACCCCGAGTTCGGTGCTCAGGCATGCCCGTCCGAATAGACTCGACTCGATCGCCTTGACCCGCGTTCCGCTTCCGTAAAAAACCGGAACGATGCTCGCGATGCTCTGTTGATAGTACGGCGCGAGGTCGTCGACCGCTCCGGCGAATCGGACGCCGGGGATGGAGCGGAACTTTTCAAACCAAGCCGCCTGGCCTGAGCCCACGACGGTCAGTTGCAGGTCGGGGGCCTCGCTCAAAACAGCGGGCCAAACCCGGGTCAAAAACCAACGAAGACCGTCCCGGTTCGGCGGCCAGTCGAGTTTACCCACGAATAAAATCGAACGCTTCCGCGAAGACCGATCGTCGTCCGCGATCGCTCGCGTTTGAACCCCGATCGGAAGCGTTTGTAAGGTCCCTGTCGGAGCATAATCTCGAAAACGCTTTTCATCGATGAACGAGACCGGAAATACGTAGCGCGACTCGCGAGCGAGCCGCCGCTCGACCCGCTCGACCGAAAAGGCCTGAAACAACAGCGCCAGCTTTTTGAACGGATTGCGCGTGTTCCTCGCGGCACAAAACCAAATTCGGCTCTCGACATTGTGGGCACGGTAAACCTCGTCGATTTTCGGCCCGTTCATTAAACACACGCGCCAGCCCGCCGAATGAAGGCCATCATATACCACCATTTCGGGCGTCTGGTTCGCAACACAAGTGCGAACGCCTTCGCGAACTTCATGGGTGGCGTAAGGCGCAAGCGTGATCGGAAACCACGGGCGCCGAAGCCAGGCTCGAAATCGACCGACGAGGCTCAGGCTCTTTTTTCGAACGAGCGTAATCGAATGCAGTCCCAACACTTCTTGGGCGCGTTTCAAATCCACGGTCTCGCCTTCGGGCAGGATCGAGCAAAGGTGAATCTTAAGCCCCAAGCGAGTCAGCTGAGAGAGTAATTGCGTCGTGGCGATGCGGGCACCGTCGGTGGCGGGCAAGGGCCATTTAGGTGTAATCCAGACGACCATCTTGAATCCTTTCCACCGGGACGACCGCAAAAATTCGCGAGCGCAATCTTAAAAAAGGCCGCTCCACGATCAGAAACGTGACGGTTGCGGCAGCAACGGCCAACGTGAAGTCGATTCCGAAAATCAATCCGAATCGAACTTCAGACGGCCACGCGGAAAAATGTCGAGTCACGAAATCCGCGATCCGCCACAGCGGAAAGCGATACCACAGGTACATGCCGTAACTCAGCCGCGAGATCACGCCAAACCCCGGCCACGAAAAAAATCGAGCGAATCGTCCTTCGGGCCTTTGAAGGCAATGCCAGACCGCCAGTCCGAAAACGAGCGAGATCAGCGAATACAAAAAGGCCAGGCGCTCGAACGCCACTCCGATCGCGGCCAAAGCGATCCCTGCCACGAGCAAAAAAGAGAGACGAGATCGCAATTTCGCCGTACTCGGAAGCAGCACCGTCGTTGCGGCGAACGCCACTCCGACGACCAGGCCTTCGTAGTGGGTAAAGAAGTAGCTATGGACGATCTCCCACTCCAGGTAAAACGGATCCACGCCGTGGCCCAGATAATACTGCCAGGTCAATACCCTAAAAATCGGCGCTAGCAGCAGTAAAAATCCCAGTAACGGAAAAATTCCGCGAAGGTTCTTCACGCGTTTCAACGCAAAGAAGAGCGCGACCGAGGTCAGCAGGTAAAACTGCTCTTCGATCGACAACGACCAGCTTCCGAACGCAAGCTTCTCGCCGAAGAAGTTCGTCGTAAACGTCAAATCAGGGATGATCGCGGCAAAGCCGTTCCAACGGTGATTCGAGATGATCTGAACCAGCCCGAGCCCGCAGATGAAAAAATAAAGCGGCCAGATGCGAAGGCCGCGCTTCAGCAAGAAGGTCCCTACTTCGAGGCGACCCGTCGCGCGAATTTCCTGAAATAAAATGCGGCCGATCAAAAACCCGCTCAGCACGAAAAACAAATCGACGCCGATCCAGCCGAAACCGACCGTCGAAAAAAACCAATGCGGGGTTTGCGGACCCGCGGCGAAGAAAAAATCATTTTGAGATTTCCCGGCAATCACGAGGGTAATGGCCATCGCCCGAAGCCCGTCGAGCGCCGAAATCTGACCGACCCGGGCTTCCGTCAACGCGCGAAGCCCTTCTCGCAGTTTGAGTGAAATCCAGCCCATCATTCCACCGTCACCGACTTCGCGAGATTTCGGGGGCGATCGATGTTTCGTCCGAGCGCCCGCGCGCAGCCGTAAGCCAGAAGCTGCAACGGAAGAGCGGCCAAGATCGGGCGCGTGCTTCCCGCCGAGTCGGGTAACGACACGAACGCGTCGGCCACGCCCTGGGTTTCGGAATCGCCTTCCGTTCCGATGGCGATGATCCGGCCGCCGCGCGCGCGGATCTCTTCCAGGTTCGAAAGTGTTTTGGCATGCCATTCGTCCTTCGGAATCAACGCGATCACGGTCGTTTGCGGGTCGACGTAGGCAATCGGACCGTGCTTCAGCTCGCCCGCGGCGAACCCTTCGGCCGGAAGGTAGGTTAATTCCTTGAACTTGAGCGCGCCTTCAAGCGCGATCGGAAACATCGTGCCTCGACCGACGAACAGGATCATGCGGCGATCTTTCAGCTCTCCACCCAGCGAAAGCAAGCGCTCGCTTTGGAGCAGCACCCGCTCCAGGTCGTGCGAAAGGCCGGCCAGCGAATCGTAAACCGGAGCATCGTTCGGAATACGCTCGCGGATTTTCGCGGCGTCGGTCGCCAGCGCGCAAAGCAGGCTCAATTGCGCTGTAAAAGCCTTGGTCGAAGCGACTCCGACTTCGGCGCCGGCCCGGGTCAGGTATGCAAGCTCGCTTTCGCGAACGATCGTCGAATTGGCGACGTTGCAAATCGAAAACGTGGGGACGCCCGCTTGACGCGCAAGCCTTAAAGCTGCCAGGGTATCGGCCGTCTCGCCCGATTGCGAAATCACGCCCACGGCCGTGCCTTCCGAAAACACCGGTTCGCGGTAACGAAATTCGCTGGCGATGTCGACCTGGCATTCGATCTTCGCGTCACGCTCGAACAAGTACTTCGCCGTCATCGCCGCGTGATAACTCGTTCCGCAGGCGACGAGCAGGAGGCGTTTCGTGCTTTTCCACAAAAGCGAATGCGCTTCGGGGTTCTCCCAATGGAAGGAGTCGGTCACTCGCAGCGGAATTCTCCCCTTCAAGGTTTCACCCGCCACTCGAGGCTGCTCGAAAATCTCCTTCAGCATGAAACTTTCGAATCCGCCGCGTTCGGCACGTTCGGCGGCCCAATCCAAGTCTTCGAAGCGAAGGCCGTTCGCCGAAAGGGTTTCGGGCGAGGCGACGAAGACTTCGCCCTGAGGCAAAAAACAAACCTGCTTCTGATCCGATTCGATGGCCTGGATGTCGCTGGCGATGACGTAACCGTCGCTTCGGCGCGAGGCCACGAGCGGCGCCCCGTTTTGAATGCCGAAGATGCGGCCCGGAATCTCGCGGTCCATGATCAAAACCGCGTAATGACCGTCGATTTCAGTCATGGCCTGCCTCAACGCCTGAATCAACACCTGCTCGTTCGAGTCTTCCGGGTTTTTCATCCGAATCGACTTTCGGTGAAACTCGACGAGCTGAACGAACACTTCGGTGTCGGTCTGCGACGAGAACTGTACGCCTTCCCGAATCAGCCGCTCTTTCAGCCGCGCGTGGTTCTCGACGATTCCGTTGTGCACGATCACCAGATTTCCCGCACAATGAGGATGAGCGTTGATCTCGCTCGGCTCGCCGTGGGTCGCCCATCGCGTGTGCGAGATCCCCTGCTTCGAAGTCAGATTCAGCCCGAGACTCGCATCGACCAGGGCTTGCACCGGCCCGGCTTTTCGCCGGATCACGAAATCATTCCCGGAGTGCAGGGCGAATCCCGCCGAATCGTAACCCCGGTACTCCAGATGCTTCAGTCCGTCCAACAGAAAGGGGAGCGCGTTTTTCTCTCCGACATAACCTACGATTCCGCACATGATGTTTTGCCTCTCCCATATTTCAACCTGGCCAAGGGCAGAAGTTGTTGTAAATCTCGCTGGAATGAATCGTGACCGAACCCGTTCGCGACGAAAGCTTTCCGTTCAAGCGATCGTTGTTGTCGAGCAGGATGTCGCCCACGACGAGGAACCCGCCGACGACGTTCGCGTTGTTCTCGAAAGTGACGCTGCCGGGAACCTGCCAAAAGACGTTACAGCTTTCGCCGTTGTGGATCAGGTGCATCCCCGAGTCGGCGCCCAGCACCAACGATGAACCGATCTGAAAAACGAAATTGGCGTTCTTGTTGCCTTGAAAATCCAGCGTCAGCAACCCGTCAAGCCGCGCATCGCCCGAAAAACAATAAGTCCCCGGGGTCAGGGTACGTCCGCCCAAATTCTGTCCGGTCAGATCCTGGTCGCAATCCTTGTCCTTCAAGTTTTGATAGGCATAAGCCGCATCGTGTTGGGCATTCGAGGCAAGGCTGTTGCGTTGATGAATCGCGCCGCCCGTCATCTTCACCGAGGCAAGTCCACTCACCGTTCCGTCGGGGCTGCTGACGCCGACGTCTCCGTAGATCGTCGTCGTGCCGGTGTTGATCACGTTCTTGTCGGCCAAAACCGCGAAGCTGGCCGAGCGCCCCAAGTAAGGGAACGGCTCTTTCGGGCCGACGTATCCTGACTTCTTCCTTCCGCACGACAATAGAGGAATCGTCAAAAGGGCGAGAACGAGAATTGAAACTTTGGACAACGGTCGTTTGGGCATAGATATCATTCCTCTCTGGACCGATAGGCCGAGCAATTTATGGGCCATGCGTGAATTCCAATCAGAGCCGTCTTTTCTCAATGACGCCCTTCTTCGGGGGCGATTTGGGGATGTGGATCGCTCCTTGCAGCCCTTTTCGTTCATGAAACCGAAAGAACTCCACCAATCCGTGACCATCGACCGACCGCCCAACGAGGTTTTCGACTTTTGGCGCAATTTCGAAAATCTTCCCCGCTTCATGAAAGACATCGCGCGCGTCGAAGTGCTGTCGGCCGAAGAGTCGCGCTGGATCGTGAAACTTCGTTCGGGGGCCAGCGTCGAATGGACGGCCGCGATCACCGACGAGCGTCCCGGCGCGATGATCGCCTGGCGAAGCCTCGAAGGATCGGAAGTCGACACCGAAGGCGCCGTTTGGTTTTCGAAGGCGCCCGCCGATCTCGGTACCGAGGTGCAACTCATGATGACCTACCGGATTCCGGGAGGCGAGCTGACTGAGCTTGCGACCCTCTTCACCGACGAAAACCCCGCCTGCCTGACGCTCACCAACTTGAGACGACTGAAAGCACTGCTCGAAACGGGCGAGATCCCCACCATCGAGGGCCAGCCCAACGGACGCGACGAAATTTTACGCGATCGGAATTTAGGCCAAAACTTAGGGAGGCATGCGGGATGAAAGCACTTTGCTGGGAAGGAAAACACGACGTCGCCGTCAAAACCGTTCACGATCCGGATATTCTGAATCCGCACGACGCCGTAGTGAAGGTCCAGGCGGCCGCGATCTGCGGGTCGGACTTGCATCTTTACGACGGCTACATTCCCTCGATGCAACGGGGGGATATCTTAGGCCACGAAGCGATGGGCGAAGTCGTCGAGGTCGGACCGATGGTACGCAAGGTGAAGGTCGGCGATCGGGTCGTGATCCCCTTCGACATCGCCTGCGGAAGTTGTCGTTACTGTCGTGACGGCGAGTTCTCGTTGTGCGACAACACGAACCCCAACGCCGCCTTGGCCGATCACTTGTACGGGCATTCGGGTTCGGGCCTCTTCGGTTATTCTCACCTGTTCGGCGGCTATGCGGGCGGACAAGCCGAATTCGTGCGGGTGCCTTTCATCGACACCAACTCGCTCGTCGTTCCGCCCGAAATCGACGAAGAAAAAGTTCTCTTTTTAAGCGACATCTTACCCACGGGCTACATGGCGGCCGAAAACTGCGGCATCCGGGCCGGCGATACGGTGGCGATCTGGGGCGCGGGCCCCGTGGCCCAGATGGCGCTTCGAAGCGCGTATTTGCTGGGAGCCGAACGCGTGATCGTGATCGATCATTATCCGAAACGTTTGGAGATGGCCGAAGAAGCCGGGGCCGACACGATCGACTTCGACGACATCGACGGCATTCAGGACGAATTGAAATACCGAACGGGCGGACGCGGCCCCGACGCCTGCATCGATGCCGTCGGGCTCGAGGCCCACGGTCATACTGCTTTGGCCTTGATGGACCGGGCGAAGGCTGCGGTGAAACTCACGACCGACCGGCCCGACGCTTTAAGACAGGCCATTCTTGCCTGCAAAAAAGGGGGAACGGTTTCGATCCCCGGGGTGTACGGCGGCTTTCTCGATCAGCTTCCGTTCGGCGCGGCCTTCGGCAAAGGCCTGACCCTGAAAATGGGCCAGACCCACACGCAACGGTACATGGAGCCGCTTTTGGATCATGTTTTGGCGGGCGACCTGGACCCTTCCTTCGTCATCACCCATCGAGTGTCGATCGAGGAAGGGCCCGAGGCTTATCGCAAATTCGCCCACGACAAAAACGAATGCATCAAAGTCGTGATCCAGATGCATTGATGAGAGTACGAATCGATTGCACTTCATCGAAGTGCGATTGAATCAGCGGCCGCGTTCCTTCCAGAAAAGTCTTCAGGTCCGAGTTGAGGACCTTCAGGATCCAATACGTGTCGTAGGCCGTGATCAACTTCTGATCGTCGTTGAATTCGGTCTCGATGTAACTCCGATCGAGCGAAGATCCTTTCAAGGTCTTGAACTCCGCGATTTTCTGCTGAGTTTCATTTCCATAAGCCTTGCTCAGATCGGTTTCGTTCGGAACGATCCCCGTGTCGTTGATGAATTTCGCAAGCCGTCGGTTGAAATCGGTTTGATTGATCACGACGGTTTGCGCAAAGGCAATGACCCTTTCGTCTTGAAGACTCGGCAGCACGGCGTTCGCGAGCGCCAGCTGTTCGTTGCTGGAGGCCTGAAGTTGTGCCACGATTTGTTTGTCTTCGCACGGGCAAAATACCCCCGGCGCGGCGTACGTCAACCGAGGCATTAGAATCAACGCCCCTAAAAGAATGAGTTTGTTCATGCAGTTCTCCCTTGTGAGTGAATTACTCCCGGGATCAGCAGAAGCAAGGAGAGGGCCAACCCAAAAGCCGGAATCAGAACCCTTCGCGGCAGTCTCGAATGGCTTTCAGGTTCCGCAGGACGATGCGTCCGGTTTTGGATTCCGGATTCACCTCGGGCGGCGTCTGGCTCGTCTGGAATTCGACGAGGTGAAGAATGACTTGCTGCCGCTGCTCGAAGTCGAGCGCCTTTTGGTTTCGGATCAGGCTGGAAGTCACGGTCAGAACACCGTCGCCGGTCAAGCGGCTTTCGGGGTTTTTCACCGAAGCGCGCATCGAAAGCGACCAGAGGGCCTTTTTCAAGTCGCCCGAGCGAAAGCGCTTGGCCGACACACGGATCATTTTTCGATAGAGGGATTGAAACTCTTCGATTCGCGCGCGGCGACCGCGACTCAGCCCCAGATCGCGGTATTTCGCGTAACTCGATTTCATCAGGTTGATGAAATCGCGGGCCGTAACCTTCGGCGAGGTTTTACCCTCTTCGGAGACCTGCCGGAAGTATTCCTGCGAAAGCTTCCGGTGCAGATCCCCCATGCAGAAAATCGCATCACAGGTAATCCCGTCGGCGATCGCGTAAGTCCCCCGGCTCGACTTCGTTTTTTCGAAATACGAATGGAGCCGCTTGAAGCGACGAACGAGTCCCCGGTGCTCCCGGAGCAAATACTCGGTTTCCTTTTCGCCGAACCCCAGTTTTTGAAGCAAAAGCGAGTTCAAGGTCTTGCGGAAATTCCGGTCAAAGAGTTTCATGATCGAATCGTCGCGAAAACGTTTGATCGGGCGTTTGCGACCGCGAATCAGATAATCGGCGAGCTGCGCGAAATTCTGGACGATGTAGCGCGCCTTCACCCGCTGTTCGGGGATGTTCGTCGACATGCGATCGACGTCGTCGTAACGGTATTCGTGATGAAAAAGCCCGAACTGCCGGACCGAGCCGTAATCGATGATCCCGCCGTTGGCAAGAATGTTATCGCCGTCCCAATCGAGCCAGCAAAAAATGTATTCCGATTCGTACTGGGCCGCAATCGTCGAAAACGTGATCGCCATCTGCTCGGCCAACCCGCGATAACGCGCGCGACGCCCCGAAACGGGCTTCGTCCACTCTCCGTTTTTCACCTGGCGGTCGATAAAGTAATCGACGGCGGATTTGAGGCTCGGGTAATTCCCCTGCTTCAAATGGCAGAAAAAATGCGCGGGGCGAAGCAGGTTTTTTGAGGCGCGAACGTTGATCGACGATCCGCCTTCGAAGGCGATGATCGCAAGCGTGCGTTCGGTTTCGATTCCGTTGCGGTGAAACACTTCGCTCATCAGCGCGGCACTCATGCCGTCGCTCACGCAGTTGTAGCCGTTGCCGTAGCCCACGACTTTATCGCCGGTCTTGAAGAATTTTTTCGTCTGCGCATGCGCGGGGCTCAGGCGGGTCGCGCCCGTTCCCGAACTCGAAACATCCCAGGTCGTGCCCCGATGGGTCCACTCGCCGTTCCAGATTCCGCGTCCGTCGCCCGAGGTCTTGCCCTGCTTGCTCGGGTGTTGAAGCTGAAGGTAGCGCGTGGCCATGTAGCGATTGGGTCGGATGTCTTGCGGACGGATCGGAACCGCATGTTCAATATCGTACTCGTTGATGATGACGAGCGAGAAGGTTTCTAAAACTTTCTTTTTCAGTTCGGTCGTGAGCTCGTCGGGGTGATCGGACGAAAGCAGCCCCATCTCGCGGGCCAAGTCGAAGTTGAAATAAAAAACCGATCCGCCGTGTCGGGTACGAACCTGATAATCGACGTAGCCGTCGGGGACCGCGTCTTTGAACGAATGGGTTCCGTCGATGCGATCGAACGAGGCATAGCTCCCGAAAGTTCCAGCGGATGATTTTCTGACTTCGTCTTGCGCCATTCCTTTGACGGAATTGTTCACTCTTTTTTGCGCCCTCATGTTAAAAAAATCGGCGTTTAGTTCAGAATAGTTTAATTTTATAAGAAATGAAACTCGTACTGTACTCGGGCGGCCAACAAAAGAGCAATCACCGTCTGCACCGCGCGCTCGTCTCGCTGGCGCGAAAGAATCGCAAAAAAGAACGAAAAAACAAACCGTTAAAGCTGACTTATCTTCCGTTTTGCGGGGACGATTCCGAAATTTTCTTCCGCCGGATCATGCGCCGGTACCGCAGTCACGGGGTGAAACAATTTTTTTGCCTGGCCCTCGATCAACCGCACGCGCGCGAAGAAATCGCCGAAGCCCTGAGCAGCGACATCATTTACCTTGCGGGCGGGAACACGTTTTATTTTCTGAAACACCTTCGCGAGACCGGAATGTTAAAGAAGCTTTCTGAATTCGCGAAACAAGGCGGAGTGCTCGCAGGCTTGAGCGCAGGCGCGCTCATCATGAGCCCGACGGTGAAACTCGCGGCCGACAAAGGGCTCGGCCCCGATGAAAACGAAGTCGGCGTTCGCAACTTCAAAGGCATGGGGCTTTTTCGTTTTGAATTTTCGCCGCATTTCGAGCCGACCCGCCGGCAGATCGAAGCACATCTGGCTTATTCGAAAAAGACCGAGCATCCCGTCTATGCGGTCGAAGACGGCGGCGGAATCGTGATCGACGGGAAATCACTTTCGCTTTTCGGTCGGGGACGAATCTTTCGTCGCGGAAAGGTCCACTCGGACTGAACGCGCGTTTTAACTCGCCGCTCGGGCGAACCGATCTTCGCAAAAACGGGCCTCACTCGCGTTACATGGTGATTATTTAATAAATAAATCCGAAAGCCTCCGTCCCGGCAGAGTTTGCCGGTTTCGCGCGGTGGATTCCTCTCTATCCTTAAATCAAAGCGAGGTATCCATGAAAATTCAGACCCAACTCTGGCTGGCCGTTTTGATTTCGATTCTTTCTCTCACGTCTTCGGCCTTGGCGACTCCGCGGGTGGATACGAATCTTCCGCTTTTTTACGCCATCAGTGACGCCTTTAACGATCGTCTGCAATTCAGCCTGACGGTCGACGACGACTCGGACGTCACGGGCCTGATCTTCAGCCAAAACAGCGGCGACACGCCGATCGCGCTTGCCGATCTGCCGAAGGGCATCGTCCTTTATCAAAGCTCGGGCATGGACGTGGTGACGCTGTCGAGCCAGAATTTCAATTCCCAAACCGGCGGCGATTTCACGCTCAAGTATCTCAATAATGGCATCTCAGGCACCTACCGCAGCTTTTCCTTTTCTGTCGGGCGCCAGGGACAAAACTGGAGCCCGTACATCCTCGACTCACGACAAGTCCCGCAAGTCTTCGTCTCGATGTACCTCAAGGCCAAAAAGGTCTTGGGCAAAGTCGTCGGCATCGACTCGATCACCCTACAATAAATGGTGCAATAGCCTTCCCGCGACACAACCGGGTCTCCGTTTTGCATTTCCTTTCGTCATGGAAAGGAAACCGAACGTCATGAATACACCCATTTTATTTTACCGCGAGGGCACCTGCGCGCTGGGCTCGATGATCGCGTTGGAAGCCTTAAATGAACCCTACCGCCTGGTTCGCCTCGAACATGGCGAAAACGACGGGGAAAACTACCTGAGGATCAACCCGTTGGGCGAGGTGCCGACGCTGATCGACTCGAACGGAGTGCTCACCGAAAGTCTCGCCATCCTTCAACACATCGGTTCGAACGCGATCGAGCACGGGCTGTCTTTTCCGCAGCGAACCGCGAAATACGATCGGCTCAACCAAATCCTCTCGTACTTGGTGACGAGCTATCACAAGGCTTACGCACCCATTTTCGGGGCCAAAGCGTTTCACCCCGACCCGCAAGTCCAAAACGAGGTCAAGCGAACCGTCACCGAAGGCAACCTACGGGATCAGCTTCGCTTCATCGATCAATACCTGCTGAACGAGCATCCTTACTTCTTCGAAAATTTCACGGTGGCCGATGCTTACTTCTACGGAACCGGCCGCTGGGCGAAGAATTTCTTCGACCTCGAAAAAGAGTTTTCGAACATCGCGCGTTTCTTCGAGAACATGGAGCGCGAAGAAGTCGTCCGCTCGGCCGTCGCGATCGAAGAAGGCCGGGTGAAGGACGCCAAGGGAGCTTTTCAGGGACATGTCAGCCTGGAATCGTTGATCAGCACCGATGAACCGCTGTTTCCTGGCATAAGGCGTGCACCTTCAAAAGACGTCGCGTCCGAGACAACCAAACCAGTGAGTGGAATCTCCAGGATGTGACGGAAAGTGCCCGCATTCGATTGAGGATGCGGGCATTTCTTTTTTCGCGGTTCGCGTCCTTGGCCCTTGGCACGCGGGATGCACCTCTTCAAGTCAGCCGCCGCCATCGGAGATCCGATCCGGAATGCATCGGAACTTCTTTTTGCGGTAGCAAGTGCCCGCGATCACAGTGTTGTGATTCAAAAATGCGGGCATTTTTTTTATTTTTAAAGGGGGAATCCATGGAGCGGACCGGCGGCTGGGAAATCTTTTCGATTCGGGGCGTCCCGATCAGGCTTCACGTCAGCCTGGTGTTTCTCATTTTTTACGTTTTCCTCATCGCCACGCTTCAGTTCCCGTTGGTCGCGCAGCGCTCGGGCGTCAACGTGCAATTTCTGATGAACCGTCCCGCCGTCTGGGGCGCGTTACTGAGTATTGCCGTCGTGCTCTCCATCCTCATTCACGAGCTCTCGCACGTGTTCGTCGCGCAGGCCCTGGGCGGAAAGGTCCGCCGAATCACGCTCATGATGCTTGGGGGAGCGTCCGAGATCACGAACCTTCCCGAAAAGCCCTACGGCGAACTCAAGATGGCAATCATCGGCCCGATCGTGAGCCTTTTTCTCGGGCTGATTCTTTACGTCATCAGCAACAGCGTCAATCAAGCGAATGTTTCCTTTTTCACCTACTGGGTGGGAACGCTCAACATCGGCCTTGGGATTTTCAACCTGCTCCCCGCCTTCCCGACCGACGGTGGCCGGGTGTTGCGCTCGCTGCTGGAAGCCCGGATGGGAAAAATCAAAGGCACGCGCGTCGCGGTTCGGGTCAGCAACGCCTTTTCGCTTTTCTTCGCGGCCGTGGGGCTCTTGCAAGTGAATCTCCTGTTACTTCTGATCGCGTTGTTTATTTACAGCGCCGCAAAATCCGAATGGTTCATGCTGAGCGCCGAGGATGCGCTGAAAGGCATGAAGGTCTCGGACCTCATCGTCGAATCGCCGTCGGTTTCGGATGAGCAAACACTTTCCGAAGCGGCGCAAGTGATGTTCCGGTCGCACCATACGGCGATTCCCGTCAAAACGGCGAACGATTCGTATGCGATTCTCGATGCCGCAACGCTCGAACGGATTCCTCAATCAGCCTGGGACGACATCCCCGTCGCCAAGGCCGAAATCACGGTTCCGCGCTCGGTCGAAATCGACGAGCCGCTCGAAAATGCGCTCAAAACGGTGTTGTCGTCCGGCGCGGCGGGCGTGCCCGTCACCGACCATCGCGAACTGAAAGGAGTGATTCGGATGACGGATCTGATGAATGCGATTCAGCTCAGGAAACTCGCCCTTCGCTCCGATTAAGAAGGTATGAAAACAAAAACGCTTGGCACCTCTTCGCTTTCGGTCTCTTCCCTTTGCTTCGGCGGGAACGTCTTCGGCTGGACGGTCGACGAAGACACGTCGTACCGACTGCTCGATACTTTTGTCGAAGCGGGCGGAAATTTTATCGACACGGCGAATGTTTACTCAAGATGGGTGCCTGGCCACCAGGGCGGCGAATCCGAAACCATTTTAGGCAATTGGCTGAAGCTTCGGGGGAATCGCCGTCACGTGATCATCGCCACGAAAGTCGGCATGGAAATGGCGCCCGGCCAAAAGGGACTCTCGCGCAAGGCCATCGTCGAATCGGTCGAAGAATCGCTGAAGCGCCTGCAAACCGACTACATCGATCTTTATCTGTCACACAAGGCCGATCCGGAAACACCGATCGAAGAAACGCTGCGCGCGTACGACCAACTGATGAGCCAGGGAAAGATCCGCGCCTGCGGCGCTTCGAACTACGACGCCGACGGGTTGAAACAATCGCTCGAAACCAGCCGTCGCCTAGGCATTCCCGCCTATCAATCCCTGCAACCGCTTTACAATTTGTATGACCGCGAGGATTTCGAGTCTCGCCTTCAGCCGGTTTGTGAGGAATATCATTTGGGGGTCACTCCCTATTACGGCCTCGCCTCGGGGTTTTTGACCGGGAAGTATCGCAGCGAAGCCGACTTGGGTAAAAGCCCACGCGGCGCCGGGATGAAAAAATACCTGAACGAACGAGGAATGAAAATCCTAGCCGCGTTGGATTCGCTCGCCAAAGAATACTCGACGAGCTTGGCCACCATCGCGCTTTCGTGGCTCATGAGCCGCCCCGTCGTCACCTCGGCCATTGCCAGCGCAACCTCGCTCGATCAGCTGAAAACCCTCCTCGATGCCACGCGGATCGACTTAAGCCCTGAAGCGCTTCGTCTTCTCGATATTTGATTCCAATAAAAAAAAACCCCTGCTCTCTCCACCAAGTGGCAAGCAGGGGGTGATCTGAGATGAGCCAATTCAAGAAATCACTTTCTTTTATCTCGGCCTCTCATGCCTTTTAAGATGCAGATTCGGTGCCATCATTGAAAAAAATCGGCGACGATTTTAGCCGCTTCGTCGTCACTGATTTTTTTCTTTTTGAAAATGAGCGAATGATCTTGATTTTGAATCTCATGACAGGCCTGGGTCATCAAAG